>Ga0210059_1000293_pt1 | contig 57978 bp, 29 predicted proteins | sample Ectturendosymbi2_FD_188042 | JGI IMG/M metagenome (GOLD analysis project Ga0210059, IMG submission 188042) | Ecteinascidia turbinata endosymbiont from Florida, USA - Sample 2 (SPAdes) (version 2) | ecosystem: Host-associated > Tunicates > Ascidians > Unclassified | place: Key West, Florida... | reverse complement strand
TCTATCTATCTATCTATCTATCTATCTATCTATCTATCTATCTATCTATCTATCTATCTATCTATCTATCTATCTATCTATCTATCTATCTATCTACGCTTTTTATAAGAATCACATCTGTGTTTTCTTATCTGTGCCAAAAAAGAAGAAAAAACAAACACACTGCACCTATATAGTATGCGTGGCGGCATAAAGACTTTAAAGCATAACGTGAGGACCACGTCGCAACTCGCTTACCACGGCTGTAAAAATCTGACATACACGAGCAAAACACCTCACGTAAAACGCACCCAAATGGTTGTAACTATTAGGTTCACGATTCGCGTAACTTCACTTCCCAGATGAAATAAGCAAGGGATAAAAATCTGTGATTGATTCCTTGCTTACCTGTAGAGTGAAGTTACTTGAATGCCGATATGCGCAAGTTTGAAACATCGCAAAAAGAAGAACGCCGAGCCCGATCGGCTGATTCCTTTAAAGCCTATATAGAAAACCTTCTAGAGCATTTACTTGTTCACTATTCGCGTGTTTCTTACTTTTTCAGACTGGTAAGAATCGAATGCAGCCAAACTGTCGCGTGAAAATATATGGAGTTAAAAATCAGAACCGTCGCCAGAAAGTCTTGAATAGGGGGCTTAAATTTTCGCAAGGGGACTTGACATTCTGAAAGTTTGATAATATCTTTACTGATTTGTAGTGTTTCATATTTAAATTTGGAAGGACTGAGCTCACCAATGCCCACCGTGGCGACTGGACTGGTTTAAATTTGGCTTATGCTGTCATGATTGAAATACGGATAAAGAAATAAAAAGCTACAATCATCAAATCAAGTAAGGCTGAACATAACACAGTGAACAGTTAAAAAGGTTTTGTCCTGCCTTCTTCATAACAAAATTATCTAATATTTCATCACAATTTGTTTGCCCAAGTTTGTCACTTTTAATGTACCGAATGCTTTGTGTGAACAACTTCTCCTGGAATATTGCGGCCTTTTAATTCATTTTTAAGTCTCTTCAATCTTGAAAAGGACCTTTCTCCTGAGCAATTAATGACCATCAAGCTAAAAAATAAGGCTTCGTGTGGTTGCATAAACTAAAAACCACTAATCTAAGGCATCAGACCCAAACGCGCGTTTGTCATTTTTTGCTGTTTCCGTGTCTCGTTGGGGAAGACTTCTGCGGTTGCCAGTTGGTAAAGTCGCTTTTGCTTGCTATTCAATATCATCAAGATCTTTTCTGATTTGCGTAGCATGGGAGCAGTACAAACTTGCAGAAGCACTCAATAGCAATCTGATTTCTGAATGACTTTACTGAAGAAAATTCAAATAGAAAAATCACATCTAATACTACCAATCGAGCTTTACGCGACACAAACGCTGACAAAACTACAGTATTGCTCAGTCACCTAAGAAACAACTATGCTTTTATTGTAGGAAACTGCTGCTAGCCCTACGCATAGCTCTTATCTGCAGTACAACCTTGCTTTGGTCAGGTGCAGTGACGCAATTAGAGGTTTGAGCCATGGTGAAACTTAGCTGAAGGGAGCCCACTGGCTAATACTCAGAAAATAGTTGAGAAACAATAGTAAGCCCGGTACTGAACGGCCATACAAAAACCCAAAATCACCGGAAAACACTCCGTAAAAACGCAAAAAAACAACAATCTACTGAAACCAAAAGAATAGTAAATACCAAAATACAAGCTACGTAGGGGCTCGGTTTTTACATTTAGCTTGGCAGGGGGGAGTCGGTTCGTCAGTTATGCCACTGATCAGGTGCGTGTCAAACATGAACAGCCACAAGTTCTTTTGATAGAGTCACATGTCGCAATCGGTACGATTCAGCAAACACAGGACGCAGCCAGCGGGCTTTGAGTACATCGGCACAATAGTTGGCATGCAGCGTTACCAACCGTCATATTGAGATTCATGGAAACTCTTTGGAAGACTCTGGCGTTATCACCACGAAAGTTGAATGAAACAAAATTTCGTGAATAATAATTAATACATACATTTTTGAAGAAGTTTAATCTACATGATCATATACCGGCCATTGACTCTATGCGTACCACAGTTTTTTGGAGGTCCCCTTGGATCTTGAGGCCCTAGGCTGTAACCTATAGGCAAATCCGACCCTGAGTCTACACGTACTCGCTGCATTCACTGAGTGAGTTGTTTCAATTCATAAACATATTACTTTATTCTGAACTCCCTCAATATCCGAACAAAAACAGTCACAATGAAACTAATGAAAAGGGCAGCGGTGCACAATATTCCTTCTTAGGTGCACAACTGCGCAGTAACACCAAAAATCACTATCAAATTTTGGCAGAAGTAGAAGGCATCTGAGCATGTTGCACAGCTAAAATTCGGCAATAAACCTGGAAAAGTGTATACTGTATTTGTTCGATTGTAAACCGCCGCTTACAGTCAAGGACAATCGAGGGCGACTTACATTTTTTTCTTGAGCTTTTCGAAATCTCTAGATCAGGGGCTCAAAGACTCGGGTCGCGTATGGCCCGCGATGGCATTTTGTGCGGGCCGCAGTGTTTTTTGGGAATTTTCAAATAATTAAAATTGACGTTATTTAGGTTATTCACCGATATTTAAAAGTGCTCGGTCAGGGAGTGAACAAGTCCCTTCGAAACGAACGTAGAGGCGGCTAGAAATGATTTGCCTTGAACTCATATGATACCTTGCTCAGGAAATAAGACGTAAAAGCTGTTTCTAGTAAAGTTCAGGTACCGCCATTTTGCGTCAGCGTCATAATACCAACCTACTAGAAATTCTTACCGGAACGCCGTACCGGCAATAATTCTTTTACCGGAACGGCGTTCCGGGCCGTTGCGGCTTACTTTCACCTCTGAACTCTACCCAAATTTAAATGAGGTTGTTTCAATTGACCCAAATTTGATTTGGGCTGTTGTAATTTGTCCAAATATTTATAATGTACCTCGTATGCAAATTTGAATGAAACTCTTCCAATTTGCCCAGATGGTTCCAATTGTACCCACGTTTGATTGAAGCTGTTTCAATTACCCAAATACGTTGGAATTTGCCCAAATATTTCTAACTGTATGCAAAATTAATGGACCTCTTGTATATTACCGAAAGTGAAATAAAGCTGTTTGAAATTCCCCAAAATTGAACAAAGCTGTTTGAAGACACCCAGTGCTGGATGAAGATGTTCCACTTGGCCCAAATTTGAATGGAGCTATTGCCATTTGGCCAGAGTTGATTTAATCTGGTGGAATTTACCCAAATTTTCCAATTTATGGAAACATTTCTAACTTCATCCAAATTTGGATGTTTTTGGATGAAGTTGTCCCAATCTGCTCCAAATTTGGATGAAATTGTCCCAATCTGCTCACATTTCATTGAGGTTGATAAAATGTCCCGAAATGATTCTAATTTTATCCAAATTTGAATAAAGCTCTTAAGCTTCACCCAGACATTTCTAAATGTACTAACATTTCAATGGAGTTATTCTATATAGACCAGCTTTGAACAAGACTGTTTGAAGTTGCCCACAATTAAATGAAGCTGTTGCAAATAAACAAAATTTGATTTGACTGATGGACGTCATCAAAATGTTTCCTATTTATCTAAATGTTTTCATTTTCACACAAATTTGAATGAAGCTTTTCTCACTCACCCAGCTTTACTTTAAGCTGTTGGACCATACCCAAATACTCTTACTCAAATGTTTTTAATTTTACCCAAAACTTGAATGAACTCTTTTAGTTGGCCCAAATTTGATGAAGGCTGTTGGAATTACTGCATGATTCAGTTCAGTCAAGGGCGGTGTCTATTTTGCCATCAGGAGCAAAAAACAATGGCAAAATAATCTGAGATTATTTTGTCGTTGATTTGGCCATTATTTTGCCTTAGTTGGGAAAATAGACACTACCTCACTTACACGTGAATGTAGCTGTATACTTTGCCCAAATGTTAAAACGTTCTGCCCAAATAATGGCCAATTTTTCAGCCTAGGGGATGTGGCAGCATCCCCTGCATCTCCATGCCGTACGCTTATGACTTACACATTACAGTTGCTGTTGGGAACCCCTTTAAAAACAGAATACTTACGCATTACAGTGGCTGTTGGGGCGGGGGTCCCTTTGAAAACATAGTACTTACCCATCACAGTTGCTGTTGAGGGCTCTTTGAAAGCAGAGTACTTACATATTGCAATTGCTGTTGGGGGTCCTTTTGAAGCAGGGCACCTACACATTTCAATTACTGTCGGGGGCTCTTCGAAAGCGGAATAGGTCTACTTTCTAATGATTTTCTTCGGAGTATTGGATAATAATTTTTTCACCAAACATGAGAAAAATTTACATGCGAAACACCTCGAGGAAAGCCCCTCAAAAGGAGGGCTTGAGGCAAGTGCCTTGCTCGCCTCCCCTAAACACACCGCTGATCAGAATTGAAACGTACGAAAAACGTGCCACGAAAACTAAATTCTGCTTTTGTCAAGGCAGACAAGCTCTTTAAAAATGGGCCTGTAACTGGCGGCAACTCAATGGTAGAGCGTCCCCCTCTCAATCGAAAGGCTAGGTTTTCGATCCACCGCCACTGAGTGACTCGCTGTGACGCTCCTTGGGTAAGAGCGTTAATCTCAGTCAAGAAGCAAATTGCAGTCTTTGGCTTGCCAGCCCTTGCTCTCACCCAAATAACATAAAAAAGCAAGGCATTCAGGATTCAAGGGATTTGCCTATTTAAAACGTTCCCATAACGTGCTTTAAACAGTAGCGCAGCCAAGAATTTTGTTCGGGAGGGGCCTGTCGTCAGGGGTGTCAGGTTGGACTTTTTTAGGCCAAATTTCAGAAATTCGGCCTCGTTTCAAGTTGGTTGACCTAAAAATTTTAGTTGGTCTTTTGGCCTTTTTTTGGCTTCATCTCTAGTTGGCTGGCCTTAAAAAAATTGTTTGGCCCTTTGGCTCTTTTTTGTCTTTTTTACGCTGAAATAGGTTGACTTGAAGGAAAATATTACTATTCCAATTTTTTCAGCAACACTTGTGCAAAATTTTTGTGATAAATGCTATATCAGGCGCCCGCATTCTGACATTAGTAATATTTGAGGGATGCTAGATTCGAAAACAAGCTTTTACGCAATCACTGGAAATGTGTGCACTCACTGCATTGTGTATTGGAAATACAATACGCAAAGCAGATTCAACGCTTGCAGGCAGGTCTGCGTCTCCGCGATGGAAATGCGACAATGACGTCCAAGTGGAAGGGCTCTTATGATTCTGGTCGTAAATACAGGAGTTAGTGGAAGATGACTTTCGTATGGGTGCAGAAAGCTGCCGATAGATCAGCATGCAAACTGTTGCACTATTGTGCGCAGAGTATGCAATTTCACAAACCATGAAAGTCAAGGAAGATCAGTGCTCCAGTACAATGCCAAGCAAGATTTAATCTTAATTTCAAAGAAAAAATTTTGATATGCTTGTAATTTGTGTGTTTTTTGTGACAAAGGAATGGCAATACCGCACATAAAGTTTGGCTTTTTCCTGGCCTTCAAACAATTGGTTTGGCCTTTTTCTGGCCTCTTTTTAGCATTATTTGGCTTTTTATTGAAATTTTCATCTGGCAACCCTGCCTGTCGTCAATGTCGTTTTCAGTCACTGAAGTCTTGAGTCCGATTGTTCCTTCCGTTTATTTTCTAACAGTTGAAAATTGATATAAAGCACCAGTAAAAATCTTAGCAAGTTTGTTTCGGGGAACGTATGACCTCTTCGGCCTCATCCAGGCTGCGCCATTGGTTTTAAATCTGACCCTTCTTCAGACACGTGAGATGACCTCAGACACGCAAAATTAGGAAAAAACTGGCTGACTAAAGCATTTCCTGAACCGGTCCAAACTTTTCTTGGATTGCTGGATTTTTCAATTCAGCAATGTCCTACTCATTCTTTTTTGATCTGTTTGTATTTTTAAAACACAGCAATATTAGCTAGGTGTCGTAATTGCAGTTTATAACAAATTGAAAAACTGGAATGTACAGTATGTCTTCCTCAAACAAAAGATTTTAATGCTGGCGTAAAAGTTAAACTATTACTCTCGTTGTTCCATTCGGGTAGCAACACTCCCTTATCTTACGTAATATCACCCTGTTTACAAACTCCTACTTTTTATCAAGATACTTTTTGATCGGTAAGGCACACGGCTGTTATGTATTTTCCTTAGGTTTTCCACACCTGCGCTTCGTTACGTCAAGACTGTGAATCGAAATTGAAGCTAGCAAAGGTCACAATATAAAGAGGTGGATTTGAAATCAAGACTAAATAGTTAATGGACAATGCTGACTATATTTTTCAGCAGCGACGTCCTGCCGCAAGCCTAAACCAAATTCAGTGTTTGCGCACTGATTTTGTTAAACTCTAACTCACCGATGCTGTGTTATTTGCACCAGCACAGCACTAACTCAATGGAAAAAACCTACTCTTACTAGTTTAGTCAGTCGCTGTTTGTAAAATACAAACCGAACCAAACACTAAGGAATTTTGAACATTTTTGAAAGTGTGAGGAGTTTAGAAATTGATCTAACAGAAATACTGACATTTTTGAATAAATTGGAAACATATCTTCAGGCATACATTGGTTTAAATATCTAGAAAACACGTGAATAAAATACAACTAGCTAATTTTTAATTTTTTGCAGGAACATCCTGATCGTCTGACGTGGTTTTATTTTTGGCATTGATATTCTCTACTACTTCACATGCTGTTGTAGACGCAAAGAAAAAACAAAGAAAGACTAATTTCCAAATTCCTAAGATTCAGTGAGGTAACATAATCGTGAATGAAGTAATTTCTCTACATTACAAAAATCAGCACTGAATCCATTACATTTTCTTTGGTGATTTCATTATTATTACAAAGATTTGTTCTTTGTTGGATATTTAAAATATTTTCCATGTTTTCTGATGTTAATATTGCGTTTGTCAATTTCATATTTAAATCGAAATCGATAAATCGATTTTCTGAATTGATATTTCCCTTGTTTTGTTCAATTTTCTTTCTATAAAATCGTTATTCTAGCATACAAAAAGAAATAAAGTTTTAAATTTTCCACGCAGATACGTTTTCATGCAATAACAGCAATGTTCCATACCGCGGACTGCAGCTGATTATCACAAACGCTATGGCTATGACGCATTCACATGCAAAAAAACATTTTTCATAAACAGTCAACGCTCGAACTCAAGTCTTTCTTTACCCTGCCGTGTAAATTTACACGTTTGCGGAATGAGAAAATGTTAGTTTCAGAACCCTGTAAGCAAAGTCTGTGTTAAAAAAGAAACATGTACCAAAACAGCTGAAGTTGTCAAGGTGAAGAAAACAACTTTGTGGCTTGTGAACTCCTAGAACTGTAATCAACGCATGAAACGTTACACAGCATGTTCCTCCATTCGTCCAGCTGCACCAGCTTTTCAGACGTAAATACAGTAAACGGAAATTTACAAAACGTGGTTGATCATGCAGAGTGCTTCCGAGAGAAAAGGTTTAAATTGGTGCCTGAGGCTTCTGAGATAAACTCTGATTAATACTGATTTTGCAGAACGTTGTCTTATCAGTGCAACGGCAATCTTGCGTTGATGTGATCAGCCTCGCACCGTGTTAGACCAACCGACATTTCGAAATAGCCATCGCTGCCGTCACAACCAATCATCGTGAAAATCGGTCCAGATGATACAGCTGACCAGCATAATTTCGAAAAGTGAATGTCGCCAAGAAATGATTTAAGGTTTTCAGGTAATTAAGTAATTACTTACTTGAACCCAGCCCTAATCGCGTGCTTTGACTCACGCTCATTCATAGATTTTTACTTGAAAACTTTAAAAAGTTTGGAATGCCAACAATGTACGAAGCTTGTTCTTTTTTCGGTCACATAGACCTAGACCGAAATGTTTTTGAAATGACCGAAAAAAATTAAGTCAAATCATTTCGATCAGAATGTCTGAAAATATATGCTAATAAATACTGTTGCGGCGAGTTTTGATACAGTTGTGAGACAAATGACCGAAATGTTTCAGCGAAAAAAAGGAAGTGGAATCAACCAATCTTTATCACAGCCACAACCAGTCAACCACTCTGTAAAAATCCTTAGAAAATATTTCAATATCGAAGTGGCATTGACGAATTCTTGGTTGTCAATTCAGTAACCAAAAACTACCTAAAAATCGTTAACCAAAGAGTACCAATGTCCACCGTAGAGAATAATATGTAACTTCCTAAATTTTTTTTCTTTTATCACAACCCAAACGTAAACTTGTCGTGAAGTTCATGTGCAAGCACGCATAACCGCTTTTCGAATTAACTTCTTGCATTCATACAAAAGCTACTGTAATTCAAATGCTTTCATCTAACAACGCATTCGAAGTAAGCGTGCGATGAGTTAAACACTAAGTCTTATTATGATAGGGCATAAAATCACCTAAAAGCAAAACACCTTTCAAAAAACCTTTAAAAACTATTCTTTTCGAGTTTAAGTGCATGCACATCTTTCAAATTTATGAAACAATTTGGTGTATTTTTATACTTAACATGAAGATGTATTTGAAAAACTTTAAATTTATCACAAATTGTTAACTTGTTATCGCAAAAAACAGTTTCTATTACTTAGCTTTGTAAGAGTTTGAAACAGTGGCACGACGCCACTGCTTCTCCAGCACAAAACTATAACAACTGTTTAAGGTAGCATCTTGTTTAAAATGAATTGGTTTTGACTCGTTTCTGTAATAAATAATTTAAACTCGAGATTCGATGCTCCAATCCCAAGAATAAAAACAGCAAAAATTGAAGTATTCTGTTTCACAAGCTTTACTCTACTCATGGATCAAACTTTTGTTATTATCACTAGGAAAAAACGACATAACACAAAACATCGACAAAAAACGCTGTGAATTTTTTGCTGAACTCTTTCCTTCGTGTGTCAAACTATCTTGTTCTAGGATATGCTGATGATTGTGTGACGGTGGAGTATAAAAGCGATAACCACTTGTAAATGACTGACGTCTCCAGTTAAAAAAGTTCAATTCGTCATTTTACTGCTGCAATTCCATGACTCTTTTGCGAGTTAAGGCTTGTTGTTTTAACGTAGGGTGGTGTCCAAGAAAAAAGCGAAACCTCCGTGATCGTTCGCTTGAGGCGTGCAACATCGAGGCAATATAAATGCTGCCATCGTGGATATAATGATCGGTGGCTTGCTGTGTGCACGTCGGTTCAAATTATAATAAGCAGCTGCGTCCATCGCAGCAGTTTGATTTTGGACGATGACTGGCGATGAAGAAGGAGAAATTGCATAAGAACTAACTCTTCGTTAACGTAATGTGCTTGTATTTAAACAGAAAAAGATAGTTTAGTAAGCTGTAATGCAGCTTGCAGGCGTGAAGCATAAACCTAGTTTTACTAAACTACTACAATATTTAACGAAGGTTTGCTTTTTGCATTGTATTTAGCGAAGGACGTGGTGTAGATTCTCAAGAAAGAGCTGAAAAATCAAAGCAGAATGTTCGCGGTCAAACTGTTCTTTGTTGTGGAATTACTATTTCTATACAACAGCGGCGCTTCTGGTGAGTGCAGAAGTTGTATGAAAGAAGCCTTTGTTTACCTGCATTGAATTAGGAATAAACGCCCTATAGCGGTAGAAGTATTTCCAGCGAAAATTCAGAGTTTAATAAAACTCTGTGTTTTTTTAAATTAAAACTGAGTGAAAATATTTGCTGTGTCATTGGATAACGTTTGTTTCGGGCTTAGATCGCATGCTTTTTGCGTTGTTTCAATTTAATTTGAAGTCAGTTGCTCCATGACACTTAAATGCGAAAACTACTTCCTGAAGCGTTTGTTGAAATATCTTCAATTTCGTCACTTGTAGGAGCGGCACAGGTGAGTGTTTCGCATAGAAACTCGGGTGTAAAATTTTTATAAACGCCAGGTGGTAATAAGCATTTGCGTGAAAACGACTTCATTCACAGGATATTGCGGCGAAATTGCTGTAACCGCGTTTGATTAGAAAACTTTTTGCGATATGATCGACTGGTCGTACTTGCATCATCCTTTTCGTGGCAGGCCTGAGATGTTTCACGTGCAAGAACGCACGAACGAACGCTCAGTGTCGGACAATACGGCGGTGCCCGCCAGGCGCCGATGGATGTTCGAACCAAGTGCGAATCGAAAATGGACAAGTGCGCATTTCTAAAGTCTGCCAACAATTCTCGGCGTGCCAAGCGAGCAGTACAGAGGTGAGATTTCCTTTGAGCGCGTCTTTGTGGTGAGTGGGAATGCTTATTTCCACAAATGTCACGCGTTGATGAAGACAAAAGTTTGCATAAAATATTTCAGAAGCAAAATGCATCTCCTCACAACATCAGCTTTGAAAAATCATGCGCATTGAAATGTTGCCAGAAATTGGAATATGGTTTTGAAACACTGCTTGCAGTTTGATAAAAGCACAAAACCGCTGGTAGAAATACAGGAATACACGTGTTGCAGTTCTGATTTGATTGACATGACGCGATAAACCGACGCGACAGACCAGTGGTTCTTAACCTTTTCTTTACCACGCCACTTTTAAGTACTTGTCCTTTGTTTCAAGCCCCTCACTGGCTATAAAAAAGTTGTAAAAGCATACGCATTGTTTGGTAAATTTATTGATCAAACTTTCAATGTTGTACTGCGCTTGAGGGATCGCACCCCCTGGAAATTCATTGACGCCACCCTGGTTAAGACCCATGCTGCGATAAACAGTTTGACATGGCATGACTCGATAAAAGGTTCCTCGTCTGAATTGTTGCGTATTTCAAAATTGCCCTCTCGTTCATCGTTTCAACTTTGCAAAATGTACCCCTTGCTGGAGATACTTTTGCAAAGCAGCAGTGTGAATGAAAACGTGCACTTGCACGGTTTTGCTGCTTCACTTCCGTTTGCGTGACTCCTGTTTAATCGTGAAGTTTCTCGTACATTCAGAAATGCCGGTCGGTTGATGCAGCGATAACAAGCTTTGCACGCAACATCGCCAAGTCCCGAGTCACGAAAGGTGGTCCAGGACCTATTTATAAATTGTGTTTCCAAGATGGCAGGCTTTGCCGAAATCGTGAAAAGTTTTTCAATTTTTTTTTCTGCCGTTGGCTTCAATTTCACAATTTTCGCCTCACGTGCAAGTTGCCTCACGGATGGGAAATAAATGCCAAGGCATCGGAAACGCGCCCTAAGAGCGAGTCGGTTGAACGTGAGCCACGGGAACTTTGCTATTTGCTTCTGGTTCACAATTTTTAACGGTAAACATGTTGCGTACTTTAATTTGCATCAACCCCATAGTATACAAACTCAAGAAAACTTTTGCATTGCGTTGTCTACAAAAACCTTTCTCAAAAACACATACTCTCAAATTTTCTTAAAGCCGTTCAAACATCTTGGTCGAATGTCGCAAAAATATCAAGTCATAAAAACAAACATTTTTTGGAATACGATTCATGAATTTGCCACTTTGCCATGCAGCGGTTGCTAGATTTATAAAACAAAATTTGTGTGTACTATTTCCATAATAAATAACTTATCTCTTTGCACATATGTTTTTCGAGACATGTTCGTTTAATTGGAAAAATGCCATTTCGCACATATTCGGTGAAGTTAAAAAATTCGTGTTCGGAGGAACTTCAATTTTCGCAGTGCTGGACTGCTGCAGCGTAACGATGAAAACTGCTGGTGATGTTATAATTTAAGAAGACACATTTACAGACGTTGGTTTTGCTTATGACTGATAAGCTACTTCAAAACTTTGTAATGCTCTGCACTGCGCAAGAAAAAAGTTGTAGCTTGGTCCCTTCCTACGAAACCCTTCCTACGGTAAAGCAAGCCTACCGGAATTCGTAATTGCACAACCCAAATAATTTATGTGGCATCTTCCCCACAACCAAGAAATACATTGGCTGAAACTGGTGCTTCAAACAGTACTTCTTGGACCACGATAATAAATAGCTTTTTATGCGATTGGCGCCGACGATCGCACATTAAGATATGAACCGACGATGGCTATTTGAATCAAACGTTGGCTTTGCATGTCAATCTTTCTAATCTATCTGATATTTCTCCTTGTGATAGTAGGCTTTACCCAGATCAGTTCTTGGCAGTTCAAACTGTATATTCCAAAGATAATTTAATCGTTGTGCTTGAACTCGTAGAAATAACAAGCATGTACATCTGATTGTAATCATCGTGCCTTTGGGTTTGGCGACACGCAAGCGTGAACAATTGAAATATTATATCAACGCCCAACCTGGCGTACGTTGACGTGTGATGGGCAGTAGAAACGCAAAAATTTCAAAAGTAAATAACGAGATGATGGCAAGTTTAAAGTCAACCTTTGTATTTGTTGGATTTCCGGATACTGCTATGACACATACGAGCAATGGGTAACGATTATATATAATTAATATTAATGGCGTTTCGCTGAAATTGTTTAAATTCCATATCGGAAATGTTCGTGGAATCGTGACATGTTTCAGAGTTATTCAAAAAGCTTTTCCTAGATCGCAAAAAATCTAATGTTCGACTTGCAAAGGTATTAGTCTCGTCTTTTCATTGTTTTCCCAAAAATTCTGTTTTAGATTTTATCTGCAGTAGAATTTTAAACATTGACGTGATGTAGTGGATTTATACCTTTGAAAAATTGACAATTTTACAGTGACTCTGGACTTATACACACCGAGGTATGTAGCGCTTTTCTTTACAAATATTGTTGCTCTCTTGACAGAATTACCGCCAGTGTCAACCGGCAGCAGCTCGTTTGCTTGAATCAGGTAACTTCCGACCTAGCAGGGATCTTCCTCCAAGCATGTGTCGGTCGTGCTGCAACACTGACAGTTGCAACCAAAAGTGAGTTGCTAGAACGTTTGATAAAAATAAATAAAAGTACAACATGAACCGGCAAAATGGAACAGTTGGTTGAGCACGCGCCATCAAAGCTGGTAGGTCGGCTTCGATTCCTGGTCGGGTCATACCGAACACTTCAAAAACGGTACTTACGGCCTGTTCAGACGCGTGATCGACGTTAGTGGATGGGTGTAAGCGAAACTGTTCACGCGCTGCGTTGCCGTTGACTCGCCATCAGTGCAGTATTCACTACGAAAATAGCCACGTGGCGCAAGGCACAAACAACCGGAGACAGGCGCCGTAAACCGCTCGTGCCACTCCCGAAAGGAGCATGAAAAGCGATAATAACTGACCTGAAGCTGTAGTTTGGCAGCAGGTTGCTGTGTTATTCATGAGTTCGTGGACATATTATATTTTCTTTTTTCAACTTATTAAATGGAAATCTTTCACCTATATTTGTTATTGTTTGAAAAATTCAGTTGCAAGTGTAGTAACTCTGTGGCACATGCAGTTGGTTAAAGGTTTTCATTGCTCAAATATGAACTGTCCGCATACTTCGTCCCCAAAGTTTATACATCATTCACGGTTTGGGGCTTCTCACAGAATTTTAAAACTCACATCATGGGCATAATCAGAAACAATACATTGAACGTGTTCTTCATAGAGTGTATTTGAAACAGTCAAGCAGAATTGGCGCGAGATATCCAAATGCACCCAACGCATGGCAATCCGTAGAGCCGACAATCAAAGACGTCGCTGTCTTCTTACTTTCTACCGACACGGCTATGATTACCTTCACAGGTAAGGCAGAGGTTATTTACGACTAATGTTGCTGAATAATTGCTTTGTGTCGGTGTCAACTGCTTACGTAGCGTAACCGACTGAAACACCTGGCATATAGCACAAACATATGGTCAGTGGCCAAATGCCTCTGGCCAAAACTCACCTGCAATACAAAGGGTGTGTAAGTCAACTCTACTGACGATCAGGCCCGTAACCCTGGAGGCGCAGGGGGGCTAAGCCCCCCCTAAAAATTTTTTCGTCCCCCGTGGAAAAATCTGTTGGACATAGTTTAAAACTATTGGACACAGTTCAAAAAATTTAGGCCCCTCTCAGAAAGTCTTCGCCCCTCCTGGTGTCTCAAGCTGGTTAGGGACCTGCTGACGATTGATGCGAACTATAGGCAATAAGTGGAGGATTTGGACGCATTTCGAGGTCTGATCAACACATTCCGGACATAAACGTAGTAACGTCATTTTCATCAAAGAAACAAGGGACAACCTTTTAAGGTAGCATAAAAGATAACCAATGGTGGATTTAGGGTGAGGCAAATGAGGCACTTGCCTCGGGTCCCCTTCTTTGAAATGGTGATTAATTTTTTTTCTTTACATGTACAGAAGGTTTTCTTGCCAGTATTGCTTCATAGCAATTAATGCTTCAAAATCATACAGATTTAAATATATTATCACTAATGCATTACTTTTTGTGAGGTGTACCTTCACAATAAATTTGCAAACACTTTTGGTGCCAAGGCACGTAGTTATACGCAGTGCTTCTATGCGCAAAGCGCCAAAGTACTCTGATCTGCGTACTTCAAATAACGTTTATCTGTGTGGTTCCATGGTAGAGCTTTCTTCTTGATAAGTACTTACAATAACGGTCGACTCTGTACTCTTTTACAGTGATCGTAGGCGGTTTCTGGTGCAAAAGTCATTTTGAAATTTTGTAGGAAAGGGTAGACAAGGTTGTGTTGACCAGCAGATTGCTATAAAGAATGTGAGTGTTGCATAAGCAGATTTTGACAGGGAATGGTTATGCAGGTTAATATTACAACATATGCAGAAGCAGTTTCAAATAGTAGGACAATACGATATACAAATCATGCGATGTATGCAATACACAAATCATGTGATGTATGTAATCAAATATTTGATCTAATTTTTCAAGTAGATTGAGTGCCTCTTTTTTCAAAAGGCCTCCCCTGAAATCTTTGCCTCGGACCCCGCGTTTCTGGATCCACCAAGAACAACAACTTTTCCAAGAAAGCTGCCGTTGAGTGTATAAAACAAGAAAACTGCCAACACCGATCAAAAGTATTTTGCTCAGGTCAAAGATGAAAACTGTTTAAAATAAGTAATTTCTTTCACAGAACTTCTCAGATTCAAAAAGTAATTTTTTAAAACAGTTGTGATGCAATAACTAATAAAAATTAAAAAGCAGCTTTCGAAATGTCCACAAAATGTCAAAATACAAGAATTTCGGCAAAGGGTACTTCCCAAAAACGAGAGAATATTTTTGTTTTTTGCGTGTAAAGTATTTAGAATCGTTATAGTACAAAGAGTTTTAAATCGTTAAAGAAATTGCATGAAAGAGTGTTGAATTCTTTTTCTTTTGTAATCCAAATTTTCAGCTTGAAAACACTTTTTTCGTCAGATTGCTATAAAATAACAGCAGTGACTTAACAACTTCCCTGCTTTGTGCGTAGTAGTGTGCGAAACATTAGGCAGTTTCCAGCAAATCAGTAGAACAAAATTCAAGGACTGACAAGTTTTGTAGTTGCTACACTTATAGCCTAGCGCGAAGTTTAAGTCTGATTTATCAACACCAACTAGAAAACTGTGTTGGAACCTCTCCGGTGGTGTTGCGTTGATTGTGTGATTCACCACCAACGGGATGTGCGCGAAGAATAACACCATTATATACGTAGCGCGAGCAAGCAATAGTAAGAGAGATTGCGACGTATGATCTCTATTGTTTCTTGCTGCCACGGTGCGAAGCTTTGCGCATGAGCTGCTTGGGATTTCCGATCGCAATAACTGCATCTTGTAACAAGTACCGCAAAACTGCGTCATGTGCGTGTTTAGTTTTACTGAAAAGAAATGAGTTGTCAACAAAAAATTGTTTATGAAACAACTAGCTGTGCGCTTTTTTAGCCTTCCTACGGCGTTTATTGACCAGGATCATACTGTGAGCTATACAGTTCTCCGTCTGCACGGTCTTTGCTTTTTAAGCTGTTTACCCTTTGAAACTGTCAGTCACAACGTTATTTTTAGTGAATAAACCTAACAATGTTGTAAAAAGTACATGCAAAGAGAAAATGTCTCTCAGTGTACCACCAACCAAACCAGTCTAAACAAACTCTATTTATCGTGTTTCTTTCAGTATTTCAAACTGCACTGCGACCGCGCCTTCCCAATATGATATTGATATTGATATTGAATATCAGATATGATTACCGTGGTTTGAACAACTAATCCTAAACTGCTAGACATCTGCCACTGCAATGTATTGTGTTAAAAGAGGAAGACGGAAAGAAACGACTGTGATGAAGCTCATATATTTTTTGAAAAACGTGCATTTTTCGGTTTACACGAATTCATAAAACGTTTCATAACATCGTTCAATGAAAAACACAAATAATGAAGACGACAATGTAATTTCAGACTCACGAAATCATTCCTCGGAATTCTTCAAAATTCTTCTTTATCCTCGCAAAAACGCTCGGATTACACCGGTTATTGTGAGAAGAGGAACTATACCTGGAATGAAGTTCAATCGGGATCTACCACCAGGCACTCTCGCATACCTTGTTCGAGGCCTGTCAGCAGGAAGGCAGTACAGGTGAAATATTTTACATACTCCAAAGAAGTTAAAGCCTACTGTTCAATGCTTAGCTGTATAACAGCGGGGGAAAGAGGGAAAAGCAGCATGTTTTTTTGGACTTCTTGAATTTTTTAGACTTTTTTGGACTTCTGCAATCAAATCATGGTCGTGGAAACACTTGTCACAAGGAAAATCAAAAAATTATTTTTCAAATTGTTTGAAAAACATAAAATTTCTTTCTACTGACTTAATTCAAATCATAAATGACATATACAGCCGAATGCTGCACTGTTGTGGATATAAAACGTACTAATAGATGCTATGCCAGGAACGCCGGAGCAGTGGTAGGGGTGGGCTATAAAAGAGTTGAGGGCAATGGAAACTTATGAAAAACTAAAAAAGCGTTAACAACCATGCTTGTTTCTGTTCAGAAACAATGTTGACCTCAAAAATATTAACAAAAATTATGGAAAACCATTCTGAACTTTCTGGGTGCGCCAATAGCTGCAATAAAGTTATTTCAAGTCGATCTTGATAAACCATGAAATTATCTACGATACTGTTACGAAAAAGCACCTTCTCCCCCTTCGCCCCACCTTTGAAAGGGCAGGGGCAATGCCACGCTTTCCGGCGTTCATGGATATTACTGTGTTTAAGGTAGAGTGATTTTTAATGCACATATCAAGACTTTTTGACAGGATTACGTTGATTTAAAAAATGGCAAATATTTGTTTCAATGCAAGCGATTTATATGTTACTGTTTCCGGCAAGTCTTTAGTTCTGTTTCTGAAGTGCTTCAATTTCTGCATCTGTTTATTGAACGAGCCAAGTTTTACCCCTAATTGAGATAGATTAAGATTTTGCTGCTCTGCGATGCTGATAAGTGCTTTTATACAATCACGGTGTATCAGTAAAATTCTGAACAAACGCATCCAAGTTTATTGATGTGCTACGTTTTATGTAACTGATAAAGTCTTCCGTAAGTTGAATGTTTAATGAGAGTTGAAGGAAGTTTCAAATTTGATTAGAAAAATTTTGAGCAAAACACGAAAATAAGAGCGTAGCGAAATTTTTTGCGATTAAAAATGCGAAAATATTTCCACTGAATGTAACTGATTTATTCATAAAATGGAGTAGAAGCTTCAGTTTGAAGTTACAATTTTAAGCTGTGTTTTGGAATCTTATCCTTAACTTTCTCGCAGACTGGGAGTCATTCCAAGACAACAAGCGTCATATTACTCTCAAAGAATTTATCGATCGTTCGTTACCAGTGAGTTATCGTAATTGGAATTAGTTAAGACAAAATTGATAATGTTGACTGAAACAATAAACGGAAGCACATGGTGCTAATATTGCAGTAATAAAATCAGGCTGACTTTTGCGAGATACTTTGCAACTGTTTGGTGAAAAAACGCATTAACTATTCTTATGACTTTTCTCCACGTAAAATGAAAGTGCTTGGCGGGTTTATGATAAAAATTATGGCGAAATCGATAGACGTTGAAAACATACATTTTTTTGGTGGTAACTGTTAACAAAATTAATGACATAAAGGGTGGATGGCAGCAAACTGGTTGCTCAGCTTAGTAGAGTAACGCTTAAAATCTTGTAACTTTAAAAGCAGAATTGCCTGTTTCTGATATTTGTTAAAATCTTACAATGTTTAAAAACATTTGTTTTGTCCGTTCGCTTTCTAATAAAAGAAAGCCACTGTAAAAAGACAAATTTCTTCTTAAATTGTATTAACAGAGAATTGAAATACAAGACTGGGTTGTGTTATACATCTGACAAAATGTTCAGCTCGTTGTTGACGGCAGCATAACTAAATTTTTTTCTGTTAACGCAGGACCAAGACAGCCTTCCGAGCTTCGGATGGTAGGTTTTGATACCGGCTCAGTGTCTGTCTTCGTTGGGAGAGCTCGCCTCGGATACGGAGACAGAGTTGACCGCTATGCATTAAGTTACAGGCGAGTTCTTACCTGTTACCTAACATTTCACAAGGAAAAATGTAGAACATTATTTCGAAGCAATTTCGTTAAATATCACTGAACGCGAAAATGATTCAAATTTTCTTAGGGTAACGGAAATCGAACATGATTAGAAACAGAAATGTGTTCGACAAGACTTTTTTTAATAACGCAAAGGTAACATGCTAACATGCTTGAAATTGAAATGATGGATGTGCCTAGGGACACAGAGAGAAAAACTGCAGTATAAAACGAGTAATTTTAACTGTTTATTTTATTTTCAGGAGGCTTGGTGATCCCGTGTCAACCGAAAGACGACTTCCGTACGTCACAAGTCCGGGAATGCGTGTGATCCCAGGGTTGTTGCCGTCGACAAAATACGTTGTAAACGCGTGGACAGAGGTAGTTGGACGAACAGGAAAACTTCTAGCTACTTCACCACGAGTTAATCTGACTGTCTATACAGGTAAGCACCGAAACGCCAAGCACTTTATGGGCTTGAGCAATAATGTTTTTGAGTAGCATGAAAGTCAAGCAAACTTTCCTTTGATTGCAAAACGTTTTTTAAAAGTAGGTCTTCGTTTATTTATCCGAAACAATTAATGGTTTGAGTTTTTACACGTTATCACCGTCTTAGGTTGAAGTGATCTTTGCCTTTGAATAAGTTTCAGCAAATGTGGCAAATCGGCAAACCATAGGTCTGGACCAAAAGGTTGCAACAAGAACATTTCCTTTCAGCCCACCCTCTTGCTTAGCTGAAGTGTCTTTCACCTTCATTTTGAGGAACTGAGATTTTACAGCTTTTTCATATGTTCGATCTAGACTTTTTTTGAAATCTGATCGATTTAACGGTAGAATAAGGATGGTGGGACGCTTCATTTGAAAACATGGATCAAGAGCAGTTGAACCCAAATGTTGAAAAATCTGTCATATTGTGGCAAACATCACAAACTTCAACGTTGCCTTTTACATCATTAGTGTTTGTCTGAGGTCAAGTACTAAATAAAAGTCTCTGAACCAGCTATGTCCAACCCAAATGGCTTACTGAGCCAAAAATTATGTCACTATCTTAGCCAGGGCCGCACATTTCATGACATATTAGTGAGGATCGCACATTGAATGGCTATACTTTGATCTTAGCCAACTAAATTCAGCTTAAGCTAATATACTGAAAGATTTCGAATCCTAACTGCAATGGTAACAAAGTGGCACTGAGCACCACCTGCATCAAAATAAGGAAAGGTTGTCAGTATGTAGTATGCTTTTGCTACAGCGAAAACCTTAACTGGGCCACACAAATCCTTCGACTGGGCTGCATGCGGACCGCGGGTTGGACATAGCTGCTTTAAACACTTTATAAAGACGGCAGTTAGTTAGCTCACTTAGTTGCTCTCCAAATACCCAGATATTGTCATCAATAAAACGTTTTAAAAGTCCTGCCATTTCAGTATAAACGTCAGATACTTTATACTGATTATATAGTGTACCGCAATATTAGCTAGCGATACTGAGTGGTTATCACCAGTTTTGAGTTCTGATGTAAAAATTTTTACATGTTTGTTGCAAGCCTCATCCTCGTGTTTGTTGTTAAAGCTGTTCCCGGCATTGCCGAAGCCTTTGTGGCCGACCTGCATTCTACCAATATAACTTGGACGTTCCGTATTCCGTATTACACCACAGCCGCCTCGCAAGAAAAGTTCCTTATCACAGTTCGCGACGACACCAATGGTGTGGTAATTGTTGGTAAGTCGGAGTATAATTCAGTCACTCTTAATAACTTGTCCATTTCCAAATGGCTTCCCTGGTCATCACCAACAGCGCTTATTCGTCAAGAAGCAAGCGATTCTCGATGATGAGGGTAGTTTTTCAGTAACATTTATCTGTGAACTAACTTTACTGCTGTTTTCGAAAACTAGCGAATGAGCTACTGGAAATTGCTGCTGCTTTATGCTGAAAAATCACGAAAAACTCGTTACTTTTAATTGGTTTTGGCAGCTGGCAAACAACGGACCCGGTTTTATTCGCGGCGCATCCCCATAAATAAAAGAGCGTGATCAAAGTGTTGCAGCGCTTACGCTGCTGTGACCATAGGCGTAGCCAGGGGGGGCAAAGGGACCATGCCCCCCAAATGTTTAGAAAGTATAGTCATTTTGTGCTTTGAGAAGCGATTTTCCAAACAAAATAGCGTTATTCGCCTAAAATAAAACATTTTGCCCCCCCCCAAATTCTTGGGCTGGCTACGCCACAGCCTGTGACGTGCTTGACATTTCGTATTCCACCATCTCTGCTTTGGGCTACTCCGTTCAGCTTAAACCGATTATCTTATTTAACCTTGCGTTTTCGTTTACGCCATATCCTGTGCATGTGGTCTGGTACCAAACCTTGCTTTCTCGGCCCTAATTAACATTGATGCGTTTCAGAGTGTCAGTCACAAGTAATCGGCTTTTGTATTAAGTAAACAGTGTTATACACCGTTGCAAATATGCTTTCTTTTGTCTGAGAGTAGGTAAACATGAGGTAAAACTTGCTCCAGTTAGATTAGTAAATTTAAAACACGCAAACTGAAAAACCGTTACATCATCAAAGCAGATGTCAATCGGATGAAAAACGAGGCTCTAACCACTGTTTGTTTTCAGGATGACTAAGGCGTCAAAGATGTTGTGCTGATCCTACAGCACTGCACAAACCGGCACGGCCACTGTGCAATTTCAGCAAATTTCATTTAACTGCCACTGACTAGCTATTAAAAGAAGTGGAAACATGCTTGATCGTAACGGAGATTTGCTAGCAGCGAAAAATCTGTATAGGTTGCCTGCTCACTAAAATGTTCATCTACGCAGACACAGAACTGGATTCGACCGCAAGGTCATTCACAGCTCGAGGTTTGATCCCGATGACCTCATACAGTTTCAGCGTGAAAGCAAACGCAGATGGACGTAATTCACCAACTGTCTATACCGCACCCGTCAGAACGCGTATGTTTTTCCAAAAGCAATTCTTCCTGTTTTTACGAAAGTGTGCGTTTCACTGCTAGTTTTCAAAGCGTTTGGCTTTACATGTAAAACAGTACATTTAATTAATCTCCGGCAATTCTTTTTTCAAACACTGAAACGCACGCAAATCAGTGGATCATGCTATTTAACTTAATTAAAATTAATTAAACGCTTGAAGGAACAGACTTGGTAATTTTAGTTACGTTACTTATGCGGCTGGGTTACATAGTTACAGCTGATAATCGTATACCATACAACCAGTTCCACAATTGCTCATAGTCGTTCGGTGCTACGGATGCCACGACGCGGCCACACGCAAGGAATGCGAAAATATTATTGAGTGCCCCCCTGTCTCAAGTGGCTGCCTCAACGAAATTAGAAGACACGCTGTCACGAACACACGCACTCCACAGAGAGAAATGTATCGTGCAACGCTGGTTTGCAAGCAGCCAAACGCTTGCAACGACAATGAAGAACAGGTTTGTTTTTGAAGCCATGATGCACTGTAACGGACTGCTGCGAATTGCTATGGAAAATAACACTTTTCTGCGCGAATTCAGTTTTTTCCTGGAAATACTTTGTAAAAAGATATGTTATAGTTCGACAGAAGTAATAGGCCGGGCCAATGTGATGATTTTTCTCCTTTTTTGGAAAACATTGTTCCCATTTCAATAAATTAAATTTCATCTTTACACTCTTTTTGCAATAAAAAGTATGGTAAAAGTTTAGGTCTTTGACATAGACGGAAAAAGTGAAAATGTTTCAAACGCATATCAAGGGTCAGCATACAGCATCTGGTGCGCATTTTGCAGGACCGCATCACAGACCAATGCAACCCAGCGTTTAGAGCGAGGAATGTCAACCCCCCAAAAGTTTGTAGGTAAGAATCAAGTGCCATTTGCCATGGTGTGAGCTGTTGTCGTCGTTTACAGCAAACCAAAACTTTCAGAAAACAGTTTTCCTAAAAAATCACACCTTTGAATCGCTCACCTCTATTGTGGTAATAGATGTTTTGTTAATAAAACGATCGGTTTATCGCGAAGCATTTCTATTGCTTTATTTTTTAGATGCTGTTGTGAAGGAGATTTGTGCAACGGTCCTGGAAGCGACTGTGGCCACATTCTTGGGTGGCTCGATCCATTTAGGTCTCCTCCACTTTCTACCATTGGGCCCGCATGTAAGATGCTTTGAAAAATATACGTTTACCCTACATCGCTCACAATTCATTAGCAGGGCAAAATGTGGTTGTTTTGGTAAGCACACCTTGTTTAATTAGCTGGGAAAAATGATAATATCCGTGATTTTGCAAAACTGTCGTCACGCAGGAACTACGACACCCGAGCACTTGACATGCTTGTAGCATCAACTTCAGTTTTAGTTTAATCATAATCATTCTTTACATCCAGAAAAATATATGCACACCCGCATGAAAATATTTTCATTTTGATGAACCGTTTTTTCTCTCTCTCGCAGTGTTTTGTCCTGAGAGGAACGCAATTCTAAACGGTGATGTTACATGCTCACAAAGAAGGGAAATTGGATCGAAATGTCGTTACAGTTGTGTTGAAGGTTATTATTTGGTTGGAGTTGCCAGCATCACTTGCCAAGAAGGCGGTCAATGGTCAAGTCCTTTGCCTGCCTGCTTAAAAAACAGTAAGATAATATAAATGAACTGCATTATATTTTATGTTCGTTCATCTTTTTTATGAGTAAAACAAATCTGGTATATGATCTTCCGCAGTACAAAGTGTACGATACCGTTTTAAAAACTAAGCATGATTTTTCAGTTCGGAACCTATTTAACTAAACCCATTTTGAAAACGTTCTCACTTTAGACGAATTATCGTCTTTCACCAATATTCCATCGTTAAGGTAATAATGGATTTTCACTTCAGACCTTTTCTCTACACTAAGTATAGTTTGGCTTAGGGATGATTTTGGCCGAATTAGTAACATCAACACTAGTCATACTGTACCTCGTTTTGTTTGCATATTTCTGAGAAAGTCCAGTTGCGATGGAGCTCTTGACTTTGATGTAAGTCCGCTCGTTTCCGCTGACCTCGTGTGTAGTATTGGAAACGCGATGCGTTGTTTTTTTTATCACAAAGCATTTTCCTTATAGGGATGTGCCCAGAAATCAATGACACCGAAGGAATGGAACTGCGGTGCACTAAGGGCTTTGCAGGTGGATCAACGTGCACTTTGCAATGCCTGCCGGGCTATGTGAGGACTGGCGTAGCTACACTAAACTGTGGAAGGACCGGGGAATGGAGTGATCCTGTACCAGCCTGTTTACAGAGAGGTGTGTGAATGAGTTGATACTTGTATGTTTTGCTTTTGCAGTATCTATTGACCTATAAGATGTTATCCGTTAAGTCTAGTGCGTTTAAAATAATTCAATCATTCCTATTAAGTACTCCGCGAATGTGTAGGCAGCAAACAAAGATATTTATAGATTTTCGAAAAAAATCTAATACAAAATTTAGCGAAGCAAAGCGCCCTGAAATATTATGATGAGTTGTGTCAAATGTCCTGAAATCAATTCGTGTTGGCAGCAACGAGGCTTTGCGGCAAAGTTTCTGTGCGCAGTGTGCGAGAATGACGAAGGGAGAGGCAGACAAACAGCTGTCATTGAAACAGGTGTCAAGTTAGCCGCAATCCTTCAATTTGTCATGCGTCTTGCGAAAAAACTCTCAATTCTGCTTTTTGTTACTTTGCTTTCGGTATTACTGATGTTATCGCAGATCCAGAAAGGTCGCACTTAACAGCTCAGATATCGGTAGGTTACAACCTGTGTTTAAGAGAAAAAATAACCCACTGTGTTTCATCAAGGCATGTAATCACTTGAGAGGACACTTTGGCAATGTATTGTATGACTTAAATTGAATTTCTGCCTGGCTATCAGGTTAGACGTCTAGTAAAAGCGTATTTAAAAATATTTTTGCCCGAAAATTTGTAACCGCCTTATAACACTGCACAGCTTTCTTACTTGTTGATGCCTTCGGTTCTTACCATAAAAGTTGTGCCTCAACCTATGTTGGCAATAACGCTTCGCGACTGAAAAGGTTTTGAAAGTGCCAAGGCCCAAGGCTGAAAAGAAGCCTTTCACCCTTTCGTACAAATGCAGCATACTTGGAACCTTGCAGTGGTGTAGCCAGCCCAACATTTTGGGGAGGCCAACATTTTTGGGGCATCCAAAATGTTTGATTTTAGGCGAGCAACAGCATTTTGGTTGGGATACCGCCTCTAAAAGCACAAAATAACTAGATATTCTAAAAATTTGGGAGGAGCCATAGCCCCCTTCCCTCCTGTCTGCGCCTATGGAGCCATGGCCTTTCGTTTTAATTTCGTTTGTTAAGTTCCAAATTCCTATGTTTTAGTGAATTGTGATAAAAATATTGTATTTTCTCTTCACAACGCAATTCATTTTGCAACCACTCATTGATCTCAAGGTAAATTCCAACTGGCTTAAAACTGGCACGATGCACATGAGTTATCTTTCAGCGAAATCATCGAGCGGTCTCAGCTGATGATGTCTATCACAACTCGCGTTGGAGTCTGCTTTGAGAAAGTAGCGAAAGTCACGTGCTCTTGTGTTCCAATTGCAGATGACTGCCAGCCGAACCCATGCGAGAACCAAGCGACTTGTCACGATTTGATCGAGGACTTCGAATGCGAATGCTTTCCAGGTTGGACAGGAAAACGCTGTAATATAACAGGTATGCCGCATTTCACGGTCACGTCACGTTGGAACTTGCATGTTGTTTTAGATCTCCATTCCTGAATTGCTTTTTTGCTAAACACTTGGTCACATGCAAAGTATAAGGTCGTCCAAATGCCTCAAGTGCTTTTGTTTAAAGAACGGTCTTTTAGGTTCCAGACAAGTTTTGCCATTTAGGCTAAAGGTTAGGCAGCAATTTGCGGTGATGCCGTGAAGAATGTTAAGCAGTTTCATGAATCACCACTGAAGTTTTGGTTCTAGTGGTAACATGTCACGCTAATACAAACAGAGTAAAAGAAAGCTGTTAATTGAAGTGTAAACTAACAGAGTAAAAGAAAGCTGTTAATTGAAGTGTCAAATGTGCTATATTTGTGAAGCAATCTGGTTTTAAATTTGTGTTCTGGTAACAAATGGCATACACGCATGTGCATCGTGACACCTTGTTCTTGTCAGTTCTTCATAACTGTATATTCCACATCACCTATGTGCAATGCAATGAGTAACGCTATAACCAACACACCACGACGGAAGCTAGTGCTTTCACTACAATGGCCAAATCCATTTAAAACTTTCTGCAGCATTTTGTGCTGCAGATAGACGCTAAAAGGTTAATTACGTGAAACAAATGTTTTCGGTAGTGATAGTTCGACGTTTTTAACGTGGATGGGTCAGTAGGATGAACATAAGCGGTTGTTATTCGAAATTCGATTTGATGTTAATCGGTTGTGCTGAGCAGGGGCGGAACCATCCAGTAAGTTTAGGGGGGAGATTTCAGTAATATTTGGCAGTCAAGCCTCATTACGGGGTCACTACTGTAAGAGAGATGAAGTATATTTCACAACACTGCTGTGACAAAGCAATAGATGGCAAAATGGCCAAATATCGAGAATGCTGTTTTCCGAACTTTACAAAATCATGGTGAATAAAGTTACTTTTGTAGGTTTTTGGGTGCGATCTCCCCAATCGCTCTCTCCTGGATCCGCCCCTGGCGTTGAGCAGTTGGTTTTGTAGGTGGACTTATACCAGCACCAGATTATGTGCACACGAAATACGTCAGCAAAGAAGGTGTTGTTTTTTCATGATGAAAATACTCCTCAGTTTAATAATCCAATGTACTGCCATGTGAAGACACTGCTCAAGACAATGCGGCTATGTGCGATATATAGAGAAGCCCAGAAACCCAGTTGGCTGATCTGACATTGCTCTCTGCTGCCAACGTTTCTGATTGTAGTTTCAAAGTAAACGAAAACATTCAGGACAAGCACAGTGCTGCCAGTGAAAGGGTACCACTATTCAAACCGCTTTGAAAATATGAGGTTAATTGTTATGCAGAGGCAGTATAACCCTGGCTATGATGCAGATTAAGAAACTAGTCGTTACTTTTATATAGGAATCGTTTTGACTCATAGCGTTATTCCATTATGTTAAACTTAAAAAAAAATAAACAGCTTGTTCTTCCCTGACAGATTGAACTGCGAGTAAGATAAAATTAGGTAGTGGCTACTAATTCAAAACAGTGTTTTACAGCACGAAACCAAAGTCATGATCAAACATCGAGGTTTAAGTTGATTTTGCATAAAGACTTTCAGCAGGTGTAGTTTAAGTTGATGATTTTGCCTCGTTTGAGCAACGAAACTAATCAGTTTTTTTGTTGATCAGTGGTTTGCAAGAAACTAGAAGAACCAACGAATGGTCAAATCCAGTGTTCCGATGGGAACAGGTATAATTCTAGATGCCGCTACTCATGCAATGAAGGTTATGAACAACATGGGTCGACATACACGAGATGCTTAGCGAATGGATTTTGGTCTTCATTCGAAACGACTTTGTGCGTGAAGAAAAGTAAGTTGGCTTTTGATCTATAGAGTACGATGCGAACATGCAAAAAGTCTATTGATCGAGTTGATGCAGTTATTAGTGACATCTATCGAAAATGGTCCAAAGTGATTGCGTGGATGTTGTTATTTTGCAATCGTTGTAGCGTCGCCAGACATTTACTTCGCATTGCGGTTCCTTGCAGAGAAGAATTTTTGGTACGAAGCGACTGATTCTGCTTCCTTGACTGTTACTCAGTGTTACCTGTTGAATGTCGGTTATGGTTTTCACCTTGATTTCTTTTTGTTGTTTAAAATTGACGCTGGTGGCCAACCGTTTCGCTTTGAAGCAAGCGAGAAGTGATATTACTTGTTGAGCAACACGTTTTGCACAATATGAATGTTTTTGCTTCTGTCCGTTTCTATATTAACTTCTTTTTATTTATGACAACGCAGATTGTCCCGTTCCTCCTCAAATTTTGGTAAATGGAGGAAAAAGCAACTGCACGGGCTTCAGAGTCGGTGACACATGCAGTTTCACCTGTCCCAAAGGACTGACTGTCGCTGGTGGTCCCAATAAGATTACTTGTCAAAGCGAGTAAGTGTTTTTTACGTTTTAATGATGGCATGTTGTCGATAACGGGAACTAAATAAAATTAATTCCGCTCTCAGGGCCAGACCGCTATCATTTATAATGTTACGACGCTAGATAAACTTTCCTGAGCTCAAAATTTATGCAAATAGATCTAGTAATAATTTACTATCTTTGCAAAACACAAAAAGGCCAAAAGTAGAAAACAAGACATAAAAAATGTAATGACATAATATTCCTTTTTCAGTCAAACTTGGTCAGACAAAGTTCCATGTTGCGATTTAAAATGTCCCCCTCACGCTTTGGTTGACCTTTTGTTCCTGCTTGATTCATCTTCATCAGTTGGAAGAAGGAACTGGAAAACACTGATCGACTTCACGATTTCCTTGGTTAGTGCGGTCGTACTGTAGGCATGCCAGTGGTAAATAACATCTTTGAAAAGTTGTGCATTTTGTACATCTGGAGAATACGGTATCTGAATCGGAGGTGTAAGCGCAAGTTGTCATATTCATTCAAAGCAACAGTGGAACCTCATTACTGTATGATTTAGTTTTTCTGTTGGCACCACAGGCGTACGGGAGACAGGTCTGAATGAGGTCAGCCTCCCATCGATGCAAAATTGTCGATATCAAGGCATTGTTTGTTGGTGCAAAAAGTGTTTTTGACTGTAAAAGCAAAACAAATCAGAGCAGTAAAATTACTGAAAATTGCCGAATAATGAGTACAATTTGAAAAGAAAGGAGATGATCCGTAAAAAAGTGGGGTGCTAATATTTTTCGATAATTTCGGTTAGCGAGAAAATCGGTGACTTTCTTTGTTCTTCAATCTTATTTTTAGGGAAAGTTACGAAAATATCACCGAAATTCATACTTTCCAAGATACGTTTGAGTCACAGCTATGGACGTCATAAATAGGGGCATAGAAATTTTTTAGAAAAAGTGGTTTATTTTTTTTCCATTTTGGTAATTATAATGTGATGAACGTTTATTTTGCTCATTATTTTCAACATAAGTTTAACTTATTTGGCTGGTCCGTAAAAACTGTTGCATTAAAGTGTTTGAAACATATCAGCAGAGCTCCTTAATTTACGTCTGCAAACTTTGCAAAAAGTACTTTACTTAAAAACGATGGATTGTGATTTAAGATTTTCCTTTGAAACTTTTTCCCGCAGTTGGACACGTTTGTGATTGGTCCGAACGATATGAGAGTTGGAGTAGCGAGGTATAATAAACGATTTGACCGAAAGAATGAAATTCTTGTGGGAGACTACACAAGCGTCAATGATCTTCGCAATAAACTTCGCAAAATTCCTTACAACGGTGGTGGTAAGTGGAAAAATTTCAACATCGTTCCGCTTTTGTGACGCACTTACAATTTCATGCGCTGTAGTTACCCAAAGACAAATGATTAAACTATTTCTTCATTTCTTGGCTCACTTTTCCTTTGTTTGTTTTTAAGAATGTAGTCAAATGTTCGTTACTATATCAACTAGTTTAAGCACGGTGTTTCAATACCGTAAAAGTATCCGTTCAAAAATAATAACCAAATTCAATTTTTGCATATGAGGTAGCTTCTATCTGGATTTCGGTATAATTTGCTTTTGCAGGCACGCTTACGGGTAATGCCTTGTGGAACCTTCATAACGCAAGTCTCAACGCACCTGGCAACCGACCAGATGTCCCGGATGTCATTGTAGTGATAACAGACGGGATGGCGCAGGACAATGTTTACCACGCATCTAAAGCCATAAAAGACAGGAATGTAAAAGTAAGTGGTCACAACTGCATATATACTTTTCCCAGTGTGAAGAAAGCCGAAGGAGAAAGTCCACGTTTAGGCATCTGATACAAAATTCTGATCAAAGCTTTAACTGCAACTAATAGTGATTCTAGAGTCGCCTATAGTTCTATTTTGTTTCTGAGAAAAAATACGACTATCTTGATTGGGCAAAGTTAGTCAAATATCACTTTGTCAGCACAAGGTTCGCTTTTGTGTCATTCAAATTTTTTTGTTTTACTTTGTCTTTTTTCTCTTAATTTTTGAAGAAAGATTGGCAAAAATACACGAAAAATCACCACCATCAAAGAAATGGAGAAACAGTGAAATATGAGAGTTAGTACTGTTTGTGAAACATCGTTGCTCGACCTCAGTTTTCTTCCTGGTGACAGTGATTTCCTTTTTGCTGTGAAAAGCAATGTTATTTGCTTTAAAATTTTCTGTTACTTTCAAAAAGCATTTTCTTTATCGTTTTCAGTACTTTTTTGGACTAATTAACGTAAAGACACAATGCAGCAGGACCTGAATTGAATCTTTCTTACCAGAAGCAAAGGTTAATTCTTTCGATCAAAAAGGGCTGTCGCATGAGATCACTATGAATTCGCGGGGTGATCTCCTTATCCTTCAAGAGTAAAATAGTCATTTTCCCCAGGAAACGCATCTTATGAACAGCTGTAACACATTTGACTAAACATTGCAATATCGAAACAAAAATGTCGGAAATCTGAAAAAAATTTTTGACCATGCGCAGGTCTTGCTTTCAAAGAGCTGGAAACTTTCTAGATTTATTTTTGGGATGCCAAACTGAATTTTTACCAATAAATGTAGTTGCTGATTGGCAAAAGTTGTAGATGAAGTTGGATGAGGTCTTATAGATCTGGCATAATTCTATAAACCAGTACTGAATAAAATTGATCAAAACATTTCCAAGGCCATGCTTTGTTCCTGGAAAACCTGAAAAATAGTCAAAAAACAACAACCATTGCGTGGATCAGGGCTGTAGAGCCGGAAATCAAATTTCAGGCTACGGCTCTGCCTCCAGCTCCAGGCATCTAAAGATTTTTGGCTCCAGCACCGACATCCAAACGTTTTTGGCTCCGGCTCCAAAATGATTTGGTCAACTGAAAATTTAAGAGCATTGTATTATTTGTATAATTGTGATATTACACCAGCATAGATGATTTGTCGCGAAATGATATATTTGATGGATAGTGGGACATGTGCAAAAAGTTTGAGGAGCACAGATCTACACAATGTCGAGTAAAATTGCGTACACATACGGCAACCTACACTCGCCCCGTAATAAGTTCACACGCTTGCCCCACAGACCAGGGCTATGGAACTGGAACCTAAATATCAACCTCCGGCTTCAGCTCCACTATCTAGAAGCTTTTGACTGCGGCTTCACCGCCTTGGCCTGGTAACCCAATGCCTACACGATAAATTACCAAAAAGACACATTTTCAAATTGTCAAAAATTAAAGGTATAGACTGAAATTTCAACAATTAGTTTTGTTACTTCGAAGCACTTTTGAGCATCTTCCAAGTTTTTGACAAGCAAACGTGAATTGTATACTTCAAGTTTTTCAGGGAGGAAATGTTAGAAATAAGTTCAGAATAAAAAGCTGTGTGACTGTCTTACTGTCTTTTAATTTACTACACAGCTCCTTTCAAGCAGCTAATTCTTAAAACCATCAGTAAAACAAGAATATATGCATTCTCGGTTTCGGTTGTGAAGGCGGTATATTAAGTTGTCATCGATTTCATTGGCATTACCTCCTTAGCAGTTATATGATACATTTAGGTTCACGCGAATTGCTTGCTTCGATAGATTTACGTCGTTGGAGTGGTTAACAAGTTTACCGTGATCAATCATGACCAACTCCAAACCATCTCATCTGGTCCGAGTTACTTACATATTATTACTGAAGGCTATCAGGAGCTTGCACGAAATCTCAGTGATCAGTTGACAAAAGACGTCTGCTGGCTCCCATGCAATTTTAAATACGAAGAAAGGTAATTCATATCCAGCCAGATTGGGGCAGCTCTGATTTTTCGTATAGTTCAAATTTCAGTGTTCATATTTTTTTCTTACGCATCATCACTAGCAGTAATCCGCATAGGGCGATTGCAGTAACACATTTCAAATAGCGTATGTCTCTAACTTACTTTCATTCACGGTGTTTAGGCTACTTAAGTTTTCGTACATTGTTGCTAGTTTTGAGTTAATTTTTTATTAATTAAATGGTAAATCTGGCAATGAACTGAAATTTTTAACCAGTACGTCGTGTTCAACACATTCACGTAACACAAACACGTAACGCAAGTAGTTTATGTGCAGAGAAATTGCCATTCGCCGAAGGCAGGCGGCCGTTATGAAAGAAGACGCTCAATTTTGGGCTTCCTTTGCTCAACCAATACCTACAAAGGCATCATCCACTGTTTCAAGCGTTGTCAACCCAACGCAGTCGACTGATGCTGAAGAAGTCGAAAACGTTTCAAAACAGTCAGCTGCTCTGGATGAATCCGCCCAGGGACAGCGTGGACCGTTAAAGAAAACCTCAGGGTAGCTCAGAGTAAATGTGAAACTAGTTTGTGGGAGCAAAAGAGCTAGTTTGTGAAAAGTTTTGCAAAAATGACGATCTGTGAAAAATTGCCGGTTTGTGAAAAAATTTTGCCCTGCGTGTTTTTTCAAAAATGAAACATCTCTCACGAGATTATTTCTTATCGAAACCGTTTAAAGAATTGCCATAAACGTTTGTTGATGAAACGGTATGGAATTGTACATGACACTTCAAAAATAAGTATATAACAAAATCATTTCCATGGAGAGACTGTGTCCTCAAACCTTGTTCACAATCCTAGATGTTGCGTTCGTTCTCAATCAGTCATTATACTGTTTTTTCTACAGATATGAGTTAATCACGCAAGAGCTTTTTCTTTTTTTGTAATAAATGCAGCGTTATCCTTCATGTTCTTTTGCGTTCGTGTTTCATGCAATAGATTTCTACATTTCTCGTTGTGATACCCTGTGTCAACTTCCTCCTTTTATTTACTTGATGCGCATTTCCGTTGTTCTTATTTGCTCATAAGCTGGGTGTAAGCTGTACTTGTATATCGCATCGTTTATCAGTATGTCTTAATACAGGGCTCAGCAACCTTTCTGAAACTGCGAGCTACTTCTTGTGTACCGATTAATGTGAAGGGCTACTAGTTTGATACGCACTTCTGAAATAAAAATTTTGCTCAATTTACCTTCAATTATTTCAGTATTGATATTTGTTAATGTGAAGACATTAATCATGCTAATATTATTTGTAGAACAGGCCCGCGGACGACCTACTTGGTCCTTGCGGGCGACCTGGTGCCCGCGGGCACCACGTTGGTGACCCCTGTCTTAATATTTGAGATCCATTGAGTATGTTTTTTGCCAGAGCTAAATGTGTCAAAAACGTCCAAAAAACATTAAAAGTTGTTCACAAAAGTCATGAAAAAATTTCAATCCGAATTTATGAGTTGCGTCCGTCCTGTTGAAAGGTTTTAATGTATGAATAACTGAAACAAGATTCTAAGCGATTGAAATGGGCCTAGCACCAGATTTAACTTATTATTGCATGAGCAACCACATTTGCTGTGTTTTTCTTAAGCAGTTTTTGGAATGAACCTATTGCATTCACAAGGGTATTCATTGCGCTAGTCAATCTCGCAAAAGCACCATGCAAATGGCTCTAACGTAAATTTTATTCTTTGTAAAAATCATAAACGAACGTTTTCGTTAATCAGACGATTTTTATGCAACTGTAGGTAGGACCAACTTTGTCAACATTATGGGCCATCGTGTGTACCAGTGTGCCAGGGCCCCTAGGACATGTCGACAACTTCTCACAGGAATGAAAATGTATGCAACTAAACGTGTGTTTATTTCATTGACACTGCAACAAAATTGGTTATTGTGACATTAAAAACACGCTATGCAGCAACAGCTAATCAACACGGTAACATTTTAAGCAATATGCAAGGCTTGAAAAACACTATCAACTTAGTGCTCATGCCACACAATTTATAGGCTATGTAGATGGCATTGTATGAAAAGTATGAAATAACTATAAATTTCTCATGACACATTTCTGCGGGATTTCTTTTCAGAAAATTGCTTTATCATTGGCCTGAAGTCAAGGGTTTTAAGATGTCATTTTACATGCACTTGACATGACTGAGAATGAGGCTGTCCCATTGTACTACGAAGCCGAGTTTTTATAGTTTCAGTCTTGAAAAAGAATATTCTCCTGTAGATTTGGTCACCACCGTGCACACGAAAACTGGCAACACTCTAAGTGCAATTTCGACACTTGGGAAGGCAGATTTCAAATCGTCAGAACTAATGTTGTGTACAGTGCAATGAGTCTCATAATTTTATTCGAGAGGCTACATAGTGCTTGAGATGCTCACATTCATTTGAAAGGTCATAGTAGTTCAGGCCTTCGTGATGCATATTATCCAGTTGTTTACACTTTTTCTTTACTGTATCAGAAGCGGTGCTTTTCAATTCACTGAAGAAAGAAAACAGATTTCCAAACTGTGAATAAGCTTCTGCACGTTTTGCCAATTCAAAGACTATGTTGTTCAAAATAGGAAAGAAAGTTCCACCTTCACTTTTCGCTTTTACTGAAAAGTACTTCATTCGATGATCCATCACATGTACTAAAACGCACGCTTTATTTTAGTTCCCGCTTTTTCTCATCACTGTAATATATATCTGTGCACATACTCCTGGCATTCGATTTATATTCACGGAATTTATCTCTCATCTCTCGAAGATAAGTTTCACAGAACCAAGAAGTCTTTGTGGCAACACGATGTTCACATCCTTGACTACAGAACTTTTTTTGTTATATCCATTTTTTCTAAAATGTCATTCCAATGAGTTGAGAGAAAGATTGATTCCAGGCTTTTTTGCTCAAATTCCTCCGTTTCTTGCCTTGTATTTACTTGCTGGTCATTGCCAGCAGAAAGAAAATCCAGTGCAAATTTCATTTTATCGAAACCTCCACACAGAGCATGCTGTGAACGGCAATGCACCAAAACATGCTGACCATCGTGTGTCAGGTAGACGCTTGACTAAAAACTATTTTCCTAAAGGTCATATCAACACATTCCAGTGATGAGTAGAATTCTCATTAAAGGAATACAGAAGGTTTCAACAAACCCAAAGGATTTTACAGTCTGTGGGCACCCATCAAATTCAGGCTGTATCTAGCTTAGGGAAAATAGATAGCCAATTCACTGAGTTGATGAAGCCGTGCTTGCAATCCCATATATCGTCCAGTCCAGACATATTTGAAACATTATCTTATGACTGACCACGGCAGTTTGATATAGTGGAATTTGTTCTCATAAAGAAAATACTAAACAGTGTCTGTTAGCTGCTTTGCTCCATGAGAAAAAACGACAATGAACATCAACAAACCTTCGACAGGCTCAAAGCCTTGAAACAGCCAACCTTTATTACAGTGGTTTTCAACCTGGGACCGCAACCCTGAGGTCGTAAACCATTTTTGAAGAGGTCTCGAGTAGAAATTTTATGTACACAGTTGTACTACCAGGATTTTTTTAAGGAAAATGTTAGGAACCCGGTTTGGATATGTAGGGACCCGATATCTCTGATTCTAGGGACCCGATTTTTTCTGATTTTAGGGACCCGATGATAATTTTCTCTGATTCTAGGGACCCGATTTGAAATTCTAGGGACCCGAATCGGGTCCCTAAAACGCCTTAAAAAACCCTGGTATTACATTTGCTTTATTCGAGTTTTAGATGGGGGTGAGTTTTAGTGTGTTTCTATAATGGGTTGCGGTACATAAAAGGTTGAAAACCCTTGCTTTAATGTATTGCTGGACAGTAAATGTCAGTTGATCTGTGTGCGAAATGTCTGGGGTGTACTCCACACTTACTGAAAATACTTGGATTATTTGGCTTCTTCAAGAATAGTACAAAGAACCTGTTTTTCCGTTATGTCAATAATTTCCTCATAAGTATTTGCAGATAAATACGACGGATTCCATTTTCCACGATTTCCATAGATTTTGAGATGCTCTTCCAGAATAGGGCCAATTCACTCAGCAGCTCTGATATATCTAATTGCTATCTTTTCTGACCCAGTTTTTTTTACACGAAAAGGCAATGTCTTGAGGTAAGAAAGTGAATGACAGGAACCACACGTGTTATGCAAATAAAGAACAAACCTTTCTAGTTTTCCATCTCTAATCAAATATGCCGTCATGCACTTTCGATACTCTTCCCAATTTTCATGTTCTACAACACCTTTGCTGTGTATTCAGTGAAACTCCATGTAAGAAAGAGAGGCTTCGTGGGCAATAGGCGACATTCAAAGCGCTACAAAGGCCTTGGTTTAGTGAACAGAGTAGCCGCTCATGTTTTGCACACTCGTAATTCTGTAGTTCACGTACGGTTGAATTGTTTAACAAACACCTTGTCTTCATATTTTCTACTCTTGTTTTATGCACTCTGCGTGAGTTTGAAAATTTACTACCATGATTCTATCAGAATGAAAGCCCACTACAGATCCAGTAGTTTATTGAGTTGGGGACCGCGTTTCAGGGGGGAAGGTCCAGTGGTGGGTTTCAAATTTTTTACGAACGAGTTATCTCACTCCAGGACTCACTAACAACAGGTTTTCTCATTATTACAGTCTCCAGAGGCAAACCAGGAATGACCGAAAACCATCAATAACTAGGCGGTTGATCAGAATGCATCAAAACTATTGGGCTTATGCTGTGTCTCCAACCTCTGCCTATATATGGCATATTTATAGATTCAAACGGTTATCAAAGTGATCTTGACATATTTAAGACCACCATTTCTTATGTCGTGAGGCGTGGCTACAGATAATAATAGGTACAGCCTCAAAAAATATAGCTAAAATCCTAACAACTACAGTGGTGTCTGCATATTTGGAAAAGTAAACATAACCAGCTGGCAGCGGTGGCCGTCGGTGTAGGCTTTGTAACGGCGTTCTCGTTCGAACGAGATTTTAGTCGAACCTGATTTTAGTCTTGTTTTTCACTACAAAAAGTTAGTAACAGGTCTGTGGGAGGTTTGCCAAAGTAAGTTAAAAAAAGTTACAAGTAAAACTGTTCATGGTGAAAAACTGAGAACCCCTGACGTAAGTCACCAACCGGTTCTCGGGATTAAATAATAATTAATTGAAGTAATATGTTTGTTTTATCAACTTTGACAAAGAACTCTTCAAGTGCTAAGAAGCAAATACCTAGTAACCATTTTCAAGTAGTAGCACAGTACAATGCAACTCATAGGCGTAGCCAGGAGGGGCCAAAACGGCCATGGCCTCCCCAAATTTTTGGAATTTATAGTCATTTTGTGCTTTGAGAGGCGGTATCTCAAACAAAATAGTGTTTTTCGCCTAAAATGAAACATTTAAATTTTTGTGCTGGCTACGCTACTGATGCAACTGCCATAACACCACGGTCCATAATTTGCTCCCCATTTTGCCAATTTTGCAAAAGGTCGTACTACGGTTGAATGAACACGATGACGTCGTCGAAAAGTGATATGCACAATAATATGCATAACACACAAAGCGCAAAGCCAAACTCGGTCCCTGATTGAATTAGTATCATTTATGTTCCATAGCCTCTGTTCGCTCTCTTGGACTACAAATTCCTTTACTGTGAAAGAAATGGATATTTCCTTTTGTGAAATGTAACCAGCTGGAGCAACAGGCAGTGTTACTGCACTATTGGTGTAGTGTGTCCGCTGAAACTGTAATTGGCAGCAAGCAATTGATGTAGATGTTATTGCAGGAACAGTGCCACTGGCTGACGTTGCAGGAGTAGATGTTGTATCTGAAGTAATTGTACAAGCGACTCACCGACTGTCATGAACCAATGCTGAGCCGCAATATTAATTTTGAAGGTTTACCTGTTTCTTTTCCTCCTTCGCAGATCCCTTTCTCTTCTATAGCCTACTCTACATTACGTTTCATTTTCTGAAAGGGCTACTCGACTTGAAATACGTGTTTTAAGGCTTCCGTTTATCGCATATGCGTGTGCTTGCAAGAAGGCCTAATAATTTAAACATTCTGCTTTCATAGTGAACATGTTCTTCCTTAATAGAATTTATCCTCAACCGGTTAAGTGGTTTAGCGGGTTGAGCACTTTGAACACTACCAGCTCTAAGCAAGGTCGTGGCCATGGGGAGAAAGGCGTGGTCGCTCGTCACAAATTTAGGTGGCAATTATTGAACTTGCTGAGCACAAATTTTTATGAACGCGTAAAGCCATGCATTTATTAGAGTTCACAATTCTCGCTATCACCAATTTTTCTGCCTATGCGCCTTGCTCTAAGATCGAGTTCATTTCCCGGTCGGGTCATGCCGAAGACTTGAAACCGGTACTTATTGCCTATTATTTGTTGCAATTGTAAAACAGCGCTGCTGTGCATTCATCATTGTTTACAACAGACAATTGCTTGCAAAATGCTTTTTTTGGCCAAACATCTCACAATTATAGAGCTTTAAACTTTACAGGGCAGAGCGACCACAACGCAACGAACACAAGCCACAGGACAATGCGAACGAAAAGCAACGAGCAACGACGCGGTATAACTTTGTCGAGTGCGTGAAAAGATACTCCACGATCGTGATGCGGACGACAACGAAATTAAGTATTCGCAGCACGGAAGAGAGGATTGAGTGTAGTCGTGACTTGGATCAAAGGTATTATGCCGTCGGTTCGTCATAAACAATAAACAATCCCGCAATCTTGTTAACTGTGAGAAAGGTTAAGCTAGTGCTCAGACAAAAAAAGACAATCAGTGAACAGTCATGAGATGACTTAAAGTCAGTGGCGTAATGCCAAAACAGTGGTTGCACGTTTGGTTAAAGTGAAGACATATCTCTCTGCAGCCAAAAATGTTGAGAAAATTTTTAGTTGGAAGTTTCACAAAATATCGCAAAAACAACGATGATACGTGCTGCATCATCAGAAAGCAAAATACGACACTTCGTCTTTAAACAATGGGGTACAGCGCACAACGCTTTCCTGCGATCCTCCCGACTACCCCACAGCTTGAAATACAGTAGATGTTCCGCTTTGACTGCATTACGCACCATCACCCATGCACCACGTTTGCTTAGTCGCAATTGCAGCAAGCAAGCCATTCTTGGTTGGTAACACAATATGTGTCTCTGCGCAATCAGTTCACATAGACAAGCTTGTTTGCAGAAGTACACTCTGCTGCTTAATATCTGACCAAAAACGCAGCCCACAATGCTCCAACGAATGCAACGATCGATGCCGTAGCTATAGTGACCGTCACAGTACCGGTAGTCACTACGAGCGCACCTATGCCGAGACCAGTGATGATCTGAGACAGCTGTATTGTACAAGTAACCAGAGCGCAGTCTATTCCTTTTCCACGCTGTCTTGCGCCATCTGAATGAGTCTGAATAAAAAGTGAAAGCAAAAGCTTTATTTAAAATGAGCATGTAGTTTCGCATTCTGAAAAAGGTATGCAAGTGGCTCAACAAGGCCATACATCTAGGGTAGGATATGAAGATTGTGAAACGCTTCACAGGAGTACATCATCTATCGAAAGAAGTCCTTTCCTGGAACAAAATAAGACTATTTGATGCTGACAGAGTATATATATATATCTATATTTCGCCCGTGCTAATAGGTATCCTCTGCTCTTATTCAAATAGAACTTTCACATTTCTTTTGTGTTCAAGAAATATTGTTTACATTTCAAACCTGCGGGTTGCATGGAACCATAATGTATAGCCTATTGATGCATACTCAATTGTTAAAGAAAATAATATTCCGAGGGAATTAATTAATCAATTATCGTTTTCTGGCCATAACCTGCCAACCACTAGCGCCAGATGGCTAATCAAGAGTTCTAAAGACGTGGGTTTTGCCTAGCTTTTTTAAAAGAAAAAAAACGGGTGAATTGAAACTTTAAATTTTTCTCGAGCCCAGATGACGTGATCCAAGTTTCCCTTGACCCCAGCAGTGACGTCGCACAAAAAAGTGCAAGCCCAGAGGCACCCGGAATTTTTAAATCGAAGCTAGGAGACTTTCTGCTTCTTTAGAGGGTTTGAACAGCTCTAGCTCTACCAGTCGGCAAGTTATAACTGGACAAAATCTGAACCACTACAGTGGCTTTGCCGTCCTTAAATGGTTAAAGCAAAATTGCTTTTATCTCATTCATATTGTACATTCGCACTGCTCAGCCGCAGACAAGTAAGTGTCACCCCTCACAACTTGTCACTTCGATCAGAACTAGCAGGGCTAGAGGCAAATTGGCAACACTTGCAGTCGGTGAACTACTGTGATTGTAACGAAGCTAGTACATTTTTAGTTGACAGGTGAGGTTTTGCTAAAAGAACTTCCCAATCATCTGGGGCGTACGCAGATTTTTATCTCAGGGGCTAAAATTACATAAATCTTGTTGCCAAAAGCCAAGTGAATATAAGTGACTTATGCAGCGGTTGAAAAATCTGATAGGTTGTCGGCCGACCTTGAACCATCTGTAGGCACGTTGATATCTTTAGAAGACATACTTATAGTAAAAATGTCAATACGCAACCAAGCATTGAAAAAAGTGATTTAATTTCCTAGCTGAGAATATGTTAGCAGCTTTCGGGTTTCATCCAAAATAAATATATATATTCACAATAATACCATTCCACATGCAACAGGCAATTTTCAACATTGTTTTTCTTCTTAGCATCCTCATCCCATGTTTAGCGACGTAAAAACTAGGTTGAACGTCAGCACATCAGTGAATGTTTATAATAGACCCTATTATCATTGAAAAAATTACAATAAAAAATATAAAACCAACATTCCCGTGCATTATAGCTTCAGTACACCTGTGAGTAAAACTCCTGTACCATTTACTTCCTGCTAAGCCCATTATTGCTCTTGCCAAATAGAGACAGGATGTGAGAAAAATTGCGGTGATCAGGGTTTGGGCAAATTAACTTTTTTCGATTTCATAACAGTGAAAGATCGCAACAACCTCGACTAGGCGCCATGAAAATAATTGATTTTTCTATTTGCTTTAGTTTACCTACGCCATAGGCTCTTCTGACCAGACGCGGTACCCTTGAATGATAGTGAAGGCAATGCCTCCCTAATTTCGACCTATTTGAAGTTTGTTGCGAAATGCTGATATTGTATAATACCCAGGTTTGTCCATGGGAAGGTCATTTCTATGGGTATCACATCGGAAACGTCCCATGGGATGGGACAGGCATAAATTGCTATGGGATGGGAATGGGACAGATAAATATGTCCCATGGACAACCCTGGTAATACCAAAACAAACCCTTCTTTGCTTCATTGCTTTAAAAATATACTTCAATTTTCTGACACAAAAATGACATAAAACAATTTTTTATAAAATAATTGTAAACAACGTGTAACAACATAGCAATTTGGGAACTCTCCTATCGCCTCTTATCTCTACGTCCGATGTCCATGCCAAATACGAAAAAGATAAAACTGCTAGTTTCACGCTGCATAGCCCTCGTAAGACTCCGAGATCGGATCAAAGTTAAGACTGGAGTACACCTCATTACGCAGTAAAAGAAGAGAAATAGATTTTGTAGTATCTGGTGCAATAGCCTTTCCCTCGGATCTACAGGTGTTGGTGGACTTGTACCTATGTCAATCATTGTTGTGAGCGCCGCGTTTGTTAAATTGCATTCCGGAGTAAATAAGACCAGATGGTCTGACGGCCGGCCATGACAGCCGGTACAGCGGGTTCAATCTGTGTTTGCGTTTTCTTAAGTTTGTCGTAAAGTTATCGTTGTCCAACAGTGATTAGAAGTTACTGTACATGAATATGAGTTGCCTGCCATTGTATATTCTGTGAGAGGACAGAAAAAGTTTTCAAGTATTGGAAATTTCTGCTTAGCGCATGCAGTAAACCTAATAAATGTTTGATTTCTGATAACGGCAATGACAGCAAAAGTTTTTCATGCTGAAAACCCAACGCAACTAACCTTGTAGTACTCGTGGTACTGAGCAACTAGGAAGTAGGGGACAGTGTATAAGGTGGCTGACATAATTCCTATCAACGACGAGAAGGAGAGAACCACATAAACGTTGGGAACAGTTGCCATCACACACGTCCCAATACTGAATATCAAGTATCCGAAGACGTACATGGTCCGTGATCCAAAAATCCTTGTGAGAGGCCTGAGCAGAACTGTGAAGGAAAAGCTTATCACTAATGACCCGCACGGCTTTTTTTTCTTTAGAAATAGCACTGCTCTTTTAATGGTTCTTGCAAAGCTTGTTCGACTTTGATCATTAACAAGCCGATGCAAAACAACATGTTGCCTTTCAAGCTTTTATTGCTACGAATAGAAAATCCAAACAAATAATCACTGGCGCGAACTCGCGTGGCCATCAATAAAAAAACAGAAAAAAAATTCCATCAACTAGATTTAAACTTAAAAATTTTGGGTTGTTGCTGGGGCCACCTGATTGTGTTGCTTGTTTGTTTGTTTTTTTCTTTTCAAACACTTGAGTGTACTCCTTTCATTGTTGACGCTTTTTCATTAACACAAAAGTATAAAAAGCATCTTTCTTGTTCAGTAAAAACACGGATGTATAGAGGAGATAATTTTTATCTTATGTTAACTGTTGTGATCTCATTAAATGTTTGCAAAAGACAGTAAGAGACTCGTTTTTAAGTAATTATCTGGAAAATGAAAACTATACTGTAAATTTCCTAGTTTTGAATTTCATTATCTGGAAAAAGAATTGTAAAGATACAACCGCGCAACTTTCTTCTTTCGGATTTTAACAACCAAATACTGTGCATTTTGAAGTTTTTATATCACAGGTTTCGTTTCCTTTTTAAAAAGTGAGTTTTTTTCGGAAAGTTTCACTATTCAAAGCAAATTCGCTAGCCATGGCTAAAAAAAATAACTTTTGTGTATATCTAAAATTTTCAGTCAGAATATATCTTTGAAAAAACATTAACACGCTGATTTTTCTATTACATATTTTAAGCAATGCTTGGATTAACAAGAATCACTAGCAAGCAACATTGAAATAAGCAAATATATTTCTGAAACTTCTGACAAACCACAATAAACTGCTGATGATGCAGCGTTGATTGTTAGTCCCCAATTGCCAATTTCAACACCTCGTTTGTAATTGTCAGCAAGGCGACTGTTTCTCGGTGCCCTGGGGTCTCCTTTCATAACAACTTGACCGACGAAATCAGTAAAGAAGAGAGCGCTGCTCAAGAAGGCAATCCATCCCAGAAAATGGCAGATGCACAATAACCTATCGCAGTTTCACGTAAAGAACACTGTAAATTTAAACGCCAGCAGAAATTGCGAATGATTTTGATTGTACTTATTGTTTTTTAAAAGATGCTTTTCACAAGTGACCGTGAATGTATCACAAAATGTATCTAAAACAAAATGTGACAATTGCTTTTTGAGATACATGCAACGTTACGTTTCACACCATAATGCTTTCGTTACAACTTGGTCAGTCAGTAGACCCGCCAGCTCACCTGAGCTCTTTCGGCATGGTCGATACTGCGCGAAACAAATGCTGCAGGCTTCCCGCTTGCTTCTTTTCTTCTGTGTTGCTGGCAGTATCACATATGCCGGTTTCGCAAATCAGTCCGCTTCGTTTTGCATAACCCGTATCTTGTTTGTCTGAGCTAGTCTCGCTACCATCAAACAAGCTTTCTGGTGATAATTTTTTCTTGTTATTCGAAGCAGTAACCTCACCAAATGCACTGACTTTGCTGGTAGTTATACCCGGGTCGGCTTCAGCTAAAGAAGAAATGCCCATACGGTCCATTATTCGTTCCATGGAATCATCAGAGTCTAAACGAAGAACAATTTTAGCGATAAATGGAGTGCTACCTAATGAAAACAAAATTTTCAAAGAAATTCTAAGGTCTTAATTTTTTATAGACAATTTTTGAAAGAAATTGAACAATCGAATTTTCTTTAAACTAGCATGCAAATTATTTTTTTCAAACGTGACCAAAACATGCCAAACATGTATTAGTCAATCTGATGTGTAATCTGGTTCAAAATTTTTAAACTGTATTGAAATCACAAACCTGAAAGAGAGCTGTAAAAGACCTCATCGTCACAGTCGCTTTCGTTGTTTCCCAGCTGAGGTTTGCTAAATCTTGGATAAATTAACCTTGCTGCAAGCGCATCGCTATCGCGCATGCTTCTATGGAGATAGGTGTTAGGATGTTCGGAATCAACTTTAGTAGCAATATCCTCTAATGCTGGTGCCGTTGGCTGTAGCATAGCACCGCGAGATAAGTCACCAGATTGCAGCAGGCCTTGCCAGGGTTGATCTACATGAGCGAAAGTGCCGTAATATGGCACTTGAGTAATTTGTTTTGTCGTTGAAAACCGTTTTCCGATTTTAGGTTTCGCACCACGTTGTGGTCCAGATCTAGCTGCGTTAAAGGATCGTTTCTTCACTGAAAAAGGTTTTCTGCCGCAATTTTTACTTTTCTTGGAACTTGTTATTCGTCGGGAATGTTTTGAAACAATAGGTGAACTTTCGTATTCTTCGAACAGTTTGTTCCGATGCTGACGATGGAGATCAAGCAGGAGCGCGTTTTCTGGGCCGCCAGTCTCTTCCATCAAGCAATTTGTTGAGCTCATTTGCCCGTCGCCATCAGCTTTCAATTTTTTTGTATGTAGTTGTTGATTAGTACTGCCCTTGCAACCCGATTTGCCGAAATCGTAGTGTTGCTTGCTGTTGTTCAAGATCGTACTTTCTCCGGTTTTCGATTTCTTTCTCTGCTTTTGGTAAGCATAAAGAGTGATGAAACATCACTGCAAAGTAATCAATTATATTTACCGAGCGTTAAGTAATACGCGTATAGGTCAAAACAATTGCAAAATGTACCCCACTCCTAAGATTTTGAAATGGCTTGGGAAGAAAGCCTGTCATTCAAAGCGAAATTTGCCAATTTTACGTTGCTATTATTACCAGAGGCGCTTCCGGAATGCTGAAAAGGTTGAGCGTGCAGCAGAAAATGAAAACCACTGCGCACGCTATGTATAGGACTTGGCGATCGCTCGGGAAGTAGAAGCCAAGTCCAGTATTTCTTGTCCAGGATACACCTCCGCTTGCGTAGCCGAAAGCTCCACCCAAACCTGAGACGGGCAGTCGAGAAACAAACAATAAATTATATCAGAAAAAACATAACATTACATTTGCACTCAGTAAATGGTACTACGACGGTTTTCCAAAAGAAACGCTTTCCAAATATAACTCATGGAAGGCTATTATTTAGGCCTGTCCTCTTTTGAAAATCTTTGCATTTATAGAGCGGTTTATAATTTGCAATGTACTAAGATTCTTTGAAGGCAAGCTCTTTTCTAGGGCAGTGCATAGTGAAACGTAGCATAAGCATGCATTACACCAATTCTTTGAAAAATCAAAATCTTTTGAGCCACGAAAACAAATCGGCGGCTGATAAAGCTGAGGCAAAGTGAGTACAAATTCCGTGCAGCGTCAACGCCGCCAACATCAGGTTGGTGACGACATCACCATCTTCGAGAATTTGACATAAAAATGCTTTGACACAACAGTACTAACTTTCTTCAAGAAAGTTTGTGTGTGAGCATAGTAGTGGTCAGAGGGATTATGTCTCCCGATTTTGAAGACAAAAATGTACCAGCAAAGTACGAAGAAGCCGAAGTGCTTCGTGTGTAAGGTGACAATTTGGTTCGGAAAGTGGGGAAGATTTTTTGCTCTTCACTTTTTTCAATGACAAGCTGTGAAATTTTGTGATATCTCTGCAGATTAAATTTCTGCAGAAAGGTCAGCAGTTTCCCAAATTTTGTCCCCCGATCAAAATTCCTGCCTGCGTCACTGTGAATGATTGACGTCATCCGACATTTTACTGGGTTCTTCGTATTTTGATTTTCTCTTTAAGCTTCTTATATAGTTTTAGGAAGGTAACCAACATTAGTAGTCCAAAGCAATTAATATTGTAATGCCTCGAGTTCGTGCTCATCTGGACCATTGTGTATTTCTGTAACTGCTATTGCTAACGCATGTAGTGAATCATTTTCGTAAGCTTGTATCGTGTTTTTGCAGTGTGTATAGAGCTGTGAAAATCATATATTAGGAGTGTGAAAAACACGTCTGGAAAATATATGAATGATTATATAATTGAAGATAGGGATGAAGTTATTTTTGTCACACTAAAAAACACGATATGTCTTTGACATCGTTTGCTTTTTTACCATTAGGCTGCTGAAGACTTTTGTTTTTCGTGTATCATAGAACTTTTCTGTAGTTATATGAATATTTACTCTTCCCAGGGGCGTGTAGAGGGCGGGCGACGGCGACGGTCACCCAAGCTATCACCAATGATAGCTTCTTGATTATCAATTCTGTTCGCAAGAACACGTGCTGTATAAGTTAACCCGCAAAGAAGTCATTAATATGGAAATGCAGCTAACGGCAGAGATTAAGCTGGAAACAAAACCAGATAAGCAATATGAAAGAACACACTGAGGCCTCAGGATCAATTTGCAATTTTTGAAGGTATCATCAGGCCCATGTTCAAAGTAGACTATTGGAGTTGGTTTTTGCATGCTCCCCTGCACTCAGTCGGGCTTCGTATTCTTTATTTTTCAGTTTAGTTAGTCGGACATTGACGTTTGAGTTGTCGCGTCGGACCACCTCTCTTATCAGAGTAGTGTTTTTTCTGCAATTGTGTAGCCCACAGAATTTGATTATACTGGAAAGATTTTCTGATTTCTTACAGTGCCAGACATTGCACTCTCGGCCAATAGATATTGTTGGATTTGAAAATGCCATCGACGGTTTAAACAACGCAATGCACCTAACTCGTAACATAGTGATTCATTACTACTAAAAATGATTTGCACAGCATCAATGCTGCTTGGAACAGTTACTGAGAATCACTCAACTTTGTTAAGTAGATATTAACTCTACACTCTCGCTAATGCAACAATCTACTGCAATCACGACAGGTTAGGTACTGCTTACGTACTACAGCGGAGTGCGCCAAAGTCCTACAAAACTACTCCTCTAATTAAGAATTTTTACATCATAAATTTCAGAGAAACTGACGGCATGAGATCGATCTTTTGGGACCACATCGAAAATTAAGAGAGCACAGACCTCGCACATAAGTAGGGTGGCGTTTTACTGTGCCCCTCCCATTACGCCATTGTGGATTACTTGGTCGCGTATGCTTTACTTTTCTGTATTTGGAAATTTGCCCTTTTCCCAAATTACATTTTTTACTCTACAGGAAATGAATATTTTTGCTAAAACAGCCTGCATCACGGACCTCGTCTTGTTCAAAATGCTCGTATCGAATGGCGAGAAGTATTATGATTTTCGGCCCGATGCAAAAGTATCATACAATTTTGAGAATATACTTCAGTAGTTTACCATTGATTATGTCGAGACGATTCACCAAATTTCCAGCGCAGGGACGACCCTGCACAGGCGGAACTTGTTTAAAAATGGCTGGTTACGCCAAAGGCAGCAAATTTCAAAACAATCTAAAGCAGCGGTTCTCAATTGGAGCTGCTCGCACCCCCAGGCGGTGCGAGAAGGGACATCGTGGGGTGCGAACTTCTCTGTGCGAACTTCTCTGATAATACAAAAAACAATACATCAAATGGTGCAAGGGGTGCAAAAATAACTTTTCCTTTCGGACGGGGTACGGGCTTCAAAATGATTTGAGAACCGCTGATCTAAAGATTGAAAAAAGTACTGCATCCCATTGCAGCTCAGTCAATATCATATGTTCCAAATATCGTTGCCAATGTTTTCATTATTGAAATTCATGCGTTTCAACAAAATTTCTATAGATATAATTTATGTGTCTCCATTATTTTTTACAACGCTTTTGTTAACACTGATTCCAAGGAATGAAAGCAAGAGAAACTGCTGAAAGCAAAACGTACCTGTAAATATCGCTTGGCACAGGAAGCATGTTTTGACATCTTCTTCATTGCAAACGTCCATTGCGTAAGCTCGTATAGGTCCTTCAATGAAATCGGCGCTGAAGTCAAATAATGTAGCTCCGACCATAGTCAGCGTAATAGCTGCAATGACGGTTGTTCTGCAGCAGAAGTTTCGATCATACAAAACTCGGGACTGTTAATAAGGGTGTGGAAAATTTTCTGTAAATCATCGTGCCTTTAACTGGATCTGCACGGTTTTGCGGCACTACCAGCTCGCGGTACCCTCGATAAGCGGTAACTGTAAACATATTCGGTGGTTTGAAATATCTAACGCGGAGTTTTTTAGCTTTTTGATAAATCCAGACACACAAAGGATTGATCAATGTGGTAGCATACCCTCCATTTGACTGTCGAAATAATCATGAACATTCCTTATATTTAATTGCCAGTATGACTTCCAAATATATTAACATCTTAGATTTACTGTACTTTAGATACAGATATCTAGGAAGAGATTCTATTTGAATATGATTTCAGAACTGAGGATGCGCAGTGTTACGTGAAATCGATTTCCTATAAAATTTGCTGATTGATTCAAATTCATCGCCTTTGCGGAGACTGGTTACTACAAACTAGGAATAGAACATGAAATCTAATTATAAGCATTGACAACAGTTTATTAAATTTATTTACAATATGCAAAAGCATCGAATGCTATACTCCAACATTTGGTTGCCATATTCCAAGGCGTTTAGATACCCCCAGTTATAAGCACCTGATCAAAAATAAGCATTCGACTGAAAAATTTTCTACGTGAAAGCATGATTTGCGGCAAGGAATTTTGAAATCAGTCGGCAACAAATTCTTCACATTGACCTCAAAACTTTGAACATACGAAAATCGCACAATCAGTGTATCACGTTTTTACGTGAAACAAATATCGCGAAATTACATTTCACCGTATTGATGATGGAAGTAGCGTTTACCAAAATATTTGCAATATGTCTGAAATCGTTTGCTTTTTTACCATTAGGCTGCTCAAGACTTTTGTTTTTCGTGTATCATAGAACTTTTCTGTAGTTACATGAATATTTACTCTTCCCAGGGCCGTGCAGAGCGCGGGCGACGGCGACAGTCATCCAAGGCAGGGGCATCCAAAGAGTGAAATCACAAATATTATATTTTATTAAAGTGTTGTAACTAGATGCTTCTTCGTATCGCAAGGTTACAAACACATGCTGCATGGGTTTGATGGGAACTGGTCTGATGGGGCATGCAAACGTATGTTAAGTGCCCCGAGAGAGAGAGAGAGAGAGAGATCAAACTCTGCCATCGTTTTCTTAAAGCCTAACACCCCATCTCTCTTTCTTCGTTTGTAAGCTGACCAATTCCTGCTAACCTATTGTTAAGCTGCGACTTGTAGTCTTCGAAACATCTCCGATTTTCTCTAAAGCCTGGGTTCTTTAAACTGGAGGACGTGAAAGGTTCGCAACGGGTGGCGAGTATGACAGCGACATATTGTTGAAAAGTATGGGATCCTTGTTTTTACTGTATCATTCGTAAATTAATCATCATTTCAATATAAACGCCATAATAAAAATAAAGTTGACAGTACAGTGAACGAAAACCGAGACCTATTAAACTTACTTGTTTAAACTTGGATTTTGGAGTAAAAATCGTTTCAAATTACAACGGTGTCTTGTCTGCCTGGTTTCATTTTTAATGGCGATGCGAATTATGTCACAGAGCTATATCATGCATGGCTATAGGTTCTTCGCATTCAGTTGTTGTAATAAAGATCACAATAATACAGTAAATTTGTCAGATCACAATAATACAGTAAATTTGTCAATATCGTTCGGAGCTATAAAAACTTTTGGTGCCACGATACGTTTCATCAAACTGCGTGGTTGTACAATTTCAGATACTGCTTATAAAAGAAAAATAGACAACTCTATCTCGTATCATGCCTCACAAGTGCAATTTTTTAAGTGGGCCTATCTGATATGCTTCAGACCCACAGAATGGAACAATTTGTTAAATGTTAGCATATTAAAAACAAAAAATGCTCTTCGAAATATTTTTATTTAATTTTTTAAAACTTGTTCTTCGTCAACACCAGTTTTTACGTACTTCAAATACCTAGGGGAGCATACAATCAAGCAGTTCCACCAGACATCAGCAGACTTCTGCACGCCACTAACTCTTCCATGTGATTCTTACTGATGTAACCATAGGCTTTTGCCGTATTATTTCATTTTAGCGTCTTCCCTACAAAGTAATTTTAAACTACGAAAATCATTGGGAGTTCGTTCACAGTCACAGACTTAGTCAGCTTAACAATTTTCCACTGTTGACGAACACTTGAGATGCACTGTGCTGTGGGTTTAATATGCTTAATTTCACAATGCGCCAGACCAAAATATCTCACCTAAAATCTTCGTTTCTCCAAGAAGCATTTTGTCCAAATACTGTTGACACGATGTGCTCCCCATTCAATAGAAATGTAATTCCGAACATGAGAATTATAGCTGCCACAAGAATAAATGGTCTACGTCGACCCCAACGCGATGTACACCTAAAAGAAGACCAACCTTTTTATTGTTGAAGAAACTTTTGCGGTGTGTTCATGAAAAAACTTGAAAATTTGGTGTTAAGATATATTCTTTTTCATTTTCATGCTTTCTGTACCTGTCGCTTAGATTGCCAACGATGGGTTGCAAAACGAATCCTAAAATTGGACTAATAACCCAAGCCAAGCTATACAGGTTGGCAGGAAGACCAATGCTTAAAAGGATTGGAGTTGTCCAACCAGCTTCAACGGCATAACAGAACTCCCGGCCGAACATAATCGCGCTGTTCATCATAAGCTGACGGCGAGAACGTTTAGGTTGGGTGTTGTCACGCATTCCGCAGGAAAAGGCAGAGAACGTCGAAACTGTAAAAGAGCACACTGACTGACTTCTTGTTTTACGTCTTGCCACTAAGCGTGTGTTTGTATGGTTCTCAAGGTGACTCTGTCTGCCAACGACCCTGGAACCAGGTACTTCTCTTGCAGTATTTTCTCGATCAACATCTAGTTGGAAAAAACTGGAATCCATTTCTAGGTCTGAATCTTGGTTTACGTCTTTCTGTAAGCTTTGAATGACCTTGGTGGTAGGTTCTTTTTGCTCAGAGATCCCCAATTCGTCAAACTTTATTCCAGCAACATCTAAAGTTTTGTAGTGCATGCTTCTGCTATCGTTTTGTACGTTGTTCATCGTATCCGAAAAAAACAATTTAAGACGATTGCCATTCAGACCTCTGGAAGCATCAAACTGCTCATGAATCGATTGAGAGAATTCCATCATCTGTGAGCTGTCACTTGACACAAATTCATTACCTCCATGCAATCCTCTTTCCATATTCTTGCCTATGTCATCATGATTCGGCATGCTTGCTTTGCTGAGAAAAATTTAGTATGCTTGCAAGACTGGCCGAAGCGTAATTTATGAACCCTTGTAACCGGAATGGTGTTGTTGACGAAGTGGCACATGATTGCTATAGGATATTAAGCCAATCGTTTCTAGGCGGTAATCGCACTTAATGCGCTTTCCCTAGTGAAGCACGGGATTATGCTTTTAGAGACTAAGTTGGAGGACTACGAAAACAAAATACATACTTTGACGCTGAAAAATAGTGAAGTTACTTTAGGCTCTCCGTTTAGTAGAGCTTATTTCTGACAAAATTTCCAAAGCAGTGGAAACAAAACGCCCTACGGTTCTATTCATAGTTAAACAGCTAAACCAGAGCTATGTACAACAATTAAACTGTCGTCTAATCATGGGTGGATATTAGGAGAGGCGAATGAGGCTGATCCTCGGAAACGTTTTTATCAGTGACGCCGCTTGCATTGTTTTGTTAAACAGCTTTGGAACCACTCTAGAACCACATTTAATAAGCTCTGAAGCAAGTCGTATGTTTTTCAAAACAAAACAATAATTATGCGCAAATGTGCCAAAGGAGGCCACTCAACAACTTTAATGTGTAGACAAAGAACACTTTGAAACCAAATGACTTCAAAAAATTTACAACATGAAATAAACTTTCACGCACAAGCAAATTCCCAGACAAAATGAAAAATGTATCTTGTTTTCAACAAATAAAGTTTCTGTATAGCATGTGCAAACTATATGGGGCCTCTTTTTTGATATAACATGAACAAATATAAGCGTAGGAGCCCCTTCTTTAAGACCACATATTGTCTCAAAAAAGGCGATGTTTTGAAGCCCCTTTCAGAGAGTTTGCCTCGGGCCCCTAAATTCTAATATCCACTCTTGCTTCCAATATTTCCTGAACGTTTTAAGCCTTGTGTAACTAAAGCGGTACTATAAAAACAACTAACATATTATTTTTAACATCCAGCGCATTTAAATGTCATGGCAATTTTAACTGAAAAGCTTGGGGCTAAAACTAAGTCCACGTCGGTTCTGGCTATGCTGCTGAAATGAGATTGCTTTTAAATTACATAAACATTGCTGGGATTGTTTTCCGTAATAAGTACAACCATATTGACGCGCTGAATATTCATCCAACGTGATGTATGTATTGAGGTTTTTGAGTGGGTTATACAATTTGATGGAACGCCCAATGCCTAACTGAAGAATGACAGTAACATCCAAAATCCAAAACTAACTGATATCACAATACTGTACGCTAGAGACAGACTGAGAGGCATCCTGACTCAGTGTTTAACTGACAGTAAGAAATACTTCTTTGTTCTTGTAAGTTAAAGGATGCCTGCCAGTTTGGAACAATTACAAACACGGTGATGTTAAATGACTGCATGTGGCGTATTGCAACAAATATTGCGTTTGGTATCATATTTGCAAAAATATACTTGTCAGCACTAGGTTACTCATTTCGTCAAAACAGTAGATTGTGCAATTTGAAGCAACATTCGCCATCGATTTATTTATCAATTCTTTTAGCATTCTGCACAGTGGCGGATCCAGACCAGGCGTTTGGGGGGCAGTCAAATAAGGGGCCACCAAAAAGTCTTCACCCCAGCTTCCCTGTGGCAATCGTTGGGTATCACGCAAAAGTTGTTACCTTTTATAGGCCAAGAAAATAGCTATTTTGTTGGTCGAACTATGTGATTTTTCAGGGAAACACCACAATTTAAAATCGCCTTGTATCATTAATTCACAAAAAGTTTGAAGCGGTCCAAAAAGATAGGTCCCATTTTTCACAAGCTACACATAACTGAGAACGCTGTGGGTGTCCCAAACAATCTTTCATGTCTACAATAAGTTTTTGAAAGATATACACTAAAGCAGTGGTCCCCCACCCTTTTGTAACCGAGGACCGGTCAACGCTTGACAATTTTACCAGGGCCCGGGGGTACTCTTGCAACGGTGTTTCCATGGGAAGAATCGACCAGTCACATGCATAGAAAGCGAGTGGTGTCACCATAAGTGTACATTTTGTAATTTCGCGGCCCGGTACCGGTTCGTGGCCCGGGTTTGTGGACCACTGCCCTAAGGCATGCTGCGCGCTGGTGTTGACTCTGTTTGGGATATACGCATATCAGAAAAACACAATGAAGCGTATTCCTAATTGCTTAGAAGTAGAACGGTTCTTACACTAGGAAGTGACAACTCAATTTCCAAGCAAGGAGCCTAATGAATAGCGAAATGACGATCACATTTCCAGATGAAATTTGTGCAATTACATGCACATGGAAAGCATGTTTATTGCTGAAGCGACAATTAAAAAACAAAAAATAAATAGACATTTTCTATGACATGATTCCCATTTTAGGTAGCCCTGCCGGCAATCGCGAAAAACGTTCTCATAATCGCAAGATATGTTCACACTGGGCCTGAAAGCATGGGCGGCCGCAGAAATTTTTTCATGGGGGGGGGGGCAACGTCGACATTTTGCCTACCGTTTTTGGGTTTCTGACGATGCATTGCAAATGGATGTTTACGAAACGCTTTGTTCTTTCTACTCAAAGAAAATTCCCCGTGTTACGGCAACAGTCAAAAAATGCGCTTCGTTGGCAGCAATAGCCAGGTATATTACGATAATTTATACAATAGCCTATATGCAGATTTTCAAAGCAGGGCACTTCTTTACAAAGAAGCATTGCCATGATCTTTAATGAAACCACAAATTTTGACTCTTTTTATTTTGCGAGAATCGTCGGCGTCACTTCCAAACAAGAACTGCAAACGTTTGGGAGCTCACTCACAAATCAGAATTAAGCCTTAAGGATTAAGATGTATTCCTTCAAGCCTACATAGGCGTATTACAACAAGTTACATAGTTTTAAACTGTGCAAAAAGACAATGAGACAATAAGCCAGTACCAGACTAACAATAGTAGCAGATGTGGCAACTGCTACGGGTCCCGCGCTTTTGGGGGCCTCGCGATCCTTTGTGGTACACTTGTTCTTTACTAAATGCAAGGGTGGATATTAGAATTTAGGTGTCCGAGGCAAACTCTCAGAAAAGAAGCCCTATACTTGCACATGCTATACAGAAACTTTATTCGCTGAAAGCAAATTAAATTTTTCATTATGTTTGGGAATTTGCTTCTGCGTGAAAGTCTATTTCACGTAGTAATTGTTTGAAGTCATTTGATTTTAAATTGTTCTTTGTCTACACATGGGACCCTTTTGGCACATTTGCACATAACATTTGCTTTATTTTGACAAACAAATATACCCACCTATTAAATGTGGTTGTAGAGTGATTAATAAGCTGTTTGACAAAATATCGCAACAATTAAGTTCGAAATTCTCAAAAAGAGCCCTCACAGTGGCGATTCTAGAATTTAAAAAGTGGGGGGACACTGCGGGGCCAAGAAAAAAGTAGGGGGACCAACATAAATGTCTATCTTGCATGTCGATTTTTCGTTGTTTAGATGATTAAGTTGCTGTGATTAACCCTGTTAAACCTAATATAAGCTTGTGAATATCCTTAAATATGAACTAGCGTTATTATTCACTAGCGACACCTAAACGCCACTGCAGATGCAATCAGACACATGTACTGCTATGTCGAATATTCTGTGTTAACCATGCAACTTCCACAGCGCTGCACATGTAAAACAAAACATCATTTTCCGTACACAATTGTGCCGACCCCACATGAACGAAAACAGCTCCGCGAAAGTGAATACAATTCACATGAAAGCGAAATGATTCCACTTCCTACCACCTATTCCATATTGACACAGAGACAAGTAGGCTGTTGATAGCCAACTAGTTTCGTCAAAATATTCTTACTACAAAACACATACAAACAAGCCATTTGCCAACGGTTTGGTGACTACTGACGAATACGTTTGTGTGGTAGCTTGTGGGCATTTTGTGATTGTGGTGTAACCATTGTTATGCAACTACTATTGCGAGTGTAATGCCCATCTGCAGCGTGGATAGGGTGAGGACTATTCAATGCAGTATGCAGTTAACTTCAGAGAGGTTTCGGCACTAGTGGCACCTAAAGTAGCATAGCATGCAGCGCAGCAGTAGGAATGTGTGTATGCGTTTCAGGGGCGCATGCCTGATAGCAAACCGTAACAGCAGGCTTAAAACTTACTTTGTAGAATATTCTCAACAAAGTTGTTCGTTTTAATATTCACACTGAATTTTCCTTTGACTGATCCTCAAAAGCTGCCTTTTCAACCCTGCGTTGATTTATGACTGTCTTGCCATAAGCGAAACACACACTAACTCTAAAAAGATTCAGACAAATAGACAATGAACAACATGATTCTCACACAGATCCCTGCACAGTCTACGTTAGAATTTTATATCGTCATCACCTCAATGTAACTTAATTCTTCGATTGTCATGTCGACTGTCAAATTCATCAATGAAATCATCTAAATCTATTTTCCAGCTCGTACCTTTCACCAGAAAGTAGATCAATGCTACCCAATCTTTCATTGGTCATGGAATTTCTGGAAAATGTTTTCACTAATTCCATTTTTGAAAAATTCTTCCCGCATGAATCGCTGGTGACGGGAAGAGTTGCAGCTACCAGTAACAATCAAACGCAGCTTTTTAAGTAGCTGTAAATTAAAAAAATTGTTCGAGCGATATAGGCAGCTTCGACTCCTTCCGAAGCAAATTCTTTGCCAAAGCTAATTTCATGTTTTAAGTAATTTTTACTAAATGAATATGATCTGCGAATTCTTTCAAGTGTTTTCTTGATATAAATGTTTAACCTCCGGGGCAATGTGTTGAAATACGCGAAATAATTGCTTCTGAACCATTATAGAAAATCCGTACAAAATTCTATGAGGTTGCAGGACATGTGTGGACAGAATTGAAACCGTAGTCACGAACCACTTGTAGCGATTTCTCGCTACTAGCTATGGCCGGGTCGGAAATTCCAGATCGCCCACGCTGAATCCGCACTTGCTTACGAACCCGCAACTGGGCAATGGATCGGTCTACAGCCAAATACTGAACCGATCTTGAGAAATCCTACCTGTTGAGGGCAACTTTAAGAAAACTCTTTGGTTCACACACTGCTGCCTAACACGCGCTAGTCTGTATCCACACATTACAGAAACTGCAACGATGTTTTCGAACGGCAGAAAGACACAAGCGTTACGACTACAACAGTTCACACGTACGATCTCCAAGTTTCGCAACAGAGCAATGGCAGCCCGCTGTAAACCAAGTACATAGCTCGTAGAGGTGGGTTGAACCCAACCAACGCAGTGTTTCGAATCAATGTAGCAATATTAGGAGTTTTTCTGGACCCAGTCTATCAGCGCATGAAAAATTCGACCGACCACGCAAATCCAAAACCATGTGTGTTGGCAAGGCGGGGCTTTAACTTCAGGAGCGCTAAAATCGCTGTCGTCACTCACAGGTCAGCAAATGAAATAGAGAGTGCAGGCCGCCTAAGCACCCCAGGGTTGCCAGATTTGCTGTTTTGACGCCAAATTTCACAGATTTGACTTTTTTTAGAGACAGTTGGCGTCAAATTTTTTTTTGTTTTTTTCTCAATATTTGGCTTTTTTTGGAGGCAGTTGGCACATGCTATCAGACTGGTGTCTTCGCTTTTCAAATCAGTGCTTGGTGTATTTTCGCAAACATTATCTGGCAAACCCATAGAAGAATAAAGTTGTCGCATATCTGGCAAACCATTATGCCAAAGATTCGAGTGGAAAATGTGGAAGATGAAGATTACTACAACATTATTATCCTAAAATGTCTTACTATTAATAAAGAATTTTAAATTCCATGTTGTTTAACAATTTGGCTTTTTTGCCCGGTTTGGTTTTTTTAGACGTGGTTTGGCTTTTTTCGCAAAAGGTGTCTGGCAACCCTGCGGCTGCCAACATTCTTACTTCCAAAGGCAAAAATTGCTCTACGGCTTCCGAATTAAACAACCGGTTCGCCACTAATCAAAATGACATCAGAGTCGAACTACACTCGCTTTATGAATCTAACACCACTTACGTAAGATGTTTCGAAGTCATATACACAAGACAGCAGAACGAAATACTACAGCCCTATAAATTCATGTAAATTAACTGAAACCACTTCTTAACGCTTTCACAAATCTTTTGCTACTGGGACAAGCAACAATCTGCTGAAAGTAATGTAGGCCAGTTCCATCTCACACTGAAATGCAGTAAGGATCAATCTTGCCATTTCTGCGACTGTGTCTTAGTTTCGAAATGAGTTTTTCAACACCATGACCGCGGTCTGACTAAATTTCACGAAGGATCTGAGCAACTACTGGTGTGCGTCGTCACAAACAACTCTAGTTTCCCCATCGTCAAAAACAACAACACAGCTTATCATGCATGTGGAAAAATACTGAATGCAGGCTAGAGGGTTACTAAATTATCGTTTAAAATATTGCTGGCCCGAAGTTATCTAGTGTATATGTCAACCAAACGAACTTGAACGGGAAATTAAGGAAAAAACTGTGGGGGTCAAGAAGGGGGCCAAGCAAAAATCTGGGGGAGCATGGCCCACCCAGGCCCTCCCTTAGAATCGCCACTGAGACCTCACAACATTTTTGAAAGAGTAGAGGGGGACCGAGTCGACCGCCTTGTTCCTGATTATATGGATATAATTTTTTCAGTCCAAGAAGTCACTATTTTGCTTAATTTATCATAATCAATTAAGCGGTTTTCAATTGAATGCTCTCGAATTACACTACTGTGATTTCAATAATAAAGTATTTGATAGTTATTTGTAACATTATGGGATCACTCAAGCAATTAAGCCAAATTGCAGCAGTTTCCAGATATTTCTTATTGTTAATGGATGGCATCTTTAAAAGATATTATTACATCACATTTACCTGTTCTATAAGTTGTGTTACTTTTTTGGTGCTTTCAAAATAATTTGGCTAGTGGTGTCAAACCTGCGGTTTTGCCCCCAGACTGAGGTTTTCAATAACTTATTGTTTTTTTCTTTTGCGTATGCTTTTCTACTACCGTTACGTATCTATATTCCTGTTCTTTACTGTATTAATGTATCCCTTGCTATTGCCATGCGCGCTTTGATTGAGCTATTCACTTAGGCACATTGGTCACACTCACAGTCGCACACTCAGTGGCATAACTGAAGGTGGGGCAGAGAGGCGAATCGCCCCCCCCCCCCC
>Ga0210059_1000292_pt1 | contig 58067 bp, 40 predicted proteins | sample Ectturendosymbi2_FD_188042 | JGI IMG/M metagenome (GOLD analysis project Ga0210059, IMG submission 188042) | Ecteinascidia turbinata endosymbiont from Florida, USA - Sample 2 (SPAdes) (version 2) | ecosystem: Host-associated > Tunicates > Ascidians > Unclassified | place: Key West, Florida... | reverse complement strand
GTTCGATAAAATGAGGTGCTCAAGCAGCTTTGACACCACTGTGGCTACTGCGACTGGTCTGTAATTTGAAGTGTCAGACATATTCCCATTCTTGTTTTTGCATATGGGAACTATTCAAGCTGATAAAGTCAATTTCAAGCTGATAAAGTCAATTTCAAGCTGATAAAGTCAATTTCAAGCTGATAAAGTCAATTTCAAGCTGATAAAGTCAAATTCAAGCTGATAAAGTCAATTTCCACTTCTGCGTATACTACCAAACAAGCTTTAAGCCACCCCCAAATGCTGTTGATCTGACGATGGATCTGCTACTATCCAGGCCAGCAAACACAAGCCACAAACAGCCTATAACTCATTTAAGACCATGAATCTCAGACAACACCACAGGTACCAGTGAAAAAGTTAAAATTTGCGTTGTTTTTCTGCTTTTCTACTCAAATTTATGTGATTTACGCGGAATGATCTAGCCTAGGGTCTCCAAACATTTTTTTTCCGAGGGCCACATAAGGTAATACAGAACATGTTGAGGGCCGGACGTCTTACGCAATGTGATTGTTTCAGAGTATGCTATATTCTACCAAATCAACAAATTTTCGTAAATTGATTACTTTTCATCAATCACAAAATTTCTTCGCGGGCCGTAGTTTGGAGACCCTGATCTAGCTAATATGCTACGCATTTTGCTGTTGGTTGCAGATTTCACTAACCATGACAAATTTGTCGCTTCGTGGCCGGCGTGAGCTGTCTAGGGGTTTGCACTTGCAACAAAAGGATCAAGACAAAACCATATGGCCAGGGGCGTAACGAGTTAGATGGCGCTCGGGGCAAGAAGCAAGTTTGGCGCCCCCATGTTCGAAACTGAGGTCGGGGGAAAGAAAATGTACTGCATTGAACAAACACTTGTGACATTTTTGGACTTTACGGCTACCCGCAGTGATTTGGCGCCCCCATGGTGATTCGGGACCTGGGGAATTGTGCCCCCCTCGTTACGCCCCTGCATATGGCCATCAGTCACTGTTGCCAGGCGTGTAACCAGGGGGACGATAGACGCCATAATCCTCTCACATTTTGAACTGCAAATATCGAAAATTGAACCGTTGAGCAAAAATTGTCATGACCGCGTACAGCCCATTAATCATTCCACCAAACTGTAGATAGTTGGTATTTTGCAAAAGTTTCTGCGTTAGAGCTGACTGCTGAGTGAGCACCATGGTTTGTTGCGACGCATCCTGCTACCAGGTTGTAGTCATTCAATGCTACGCTGCACTGTCCCCGTTGACGAAATGAGGTGTTGCAGAATTGTATTGTTAGGTTATAATTCCCTGATCGACCGGAGCACGCTCCTGTTTTTTTTCACTAAGACATTTCGATCATTTGTCCGGTAAAAGTATCAAAACTCGTCGTAACGGTATTCCCTAGTCTACTTTTTAGGACATTATGACCAAATATTTTGACTTAAGGTTTTTCGGTAATTTAAAAAAAATTATGTCCATGACCGAAAAAAGGAGGCACGGTCATTGCATTTTTGTCAGAAACCGGCAAGTTGTTTGCTAGCGTGCAGGGGCGTAAGTAGGAGGGCACAATTCGCCGGGCGCCAAATTATTATGGGGGCGCCGAACAGTAGTGGACACAGGCTAATTTGGTGGGGGGTGATGCGATATCGATTTGCAATGAACCCAATGCTTCACAGGACCATATTGCGTAAATCAACCACTGTCGCATACGTACATTTACGAGGAAAGAAGTCGAAGCTTGGTTTGGAAGCTCGAGTGATAAAACTGGTCAAACTTTTACACTGCACCGCTACGGAACCAACAAGCAATGTGGCACATAACAACGATCTTACATAGTCACTGGCGTCGGCGCAGGTACATCGAGGACTCTAGATAAACAGTTCAGGTGACTACATAATACGTATTCTCACATAGTCACTGGCGTCGGCGCAGGTACATCGAGGACTCTAGATAAACAGTTCAGGTGACGACATAATACGTATTCTCATTGTAGGTTACGTTTGTTACATCACAATTACCGTTGACAGTAGCCAGAATAGTGCAGCAGTGGTGTTTGACTTGTATGTTGCAGTAAGTGAGCGTAGTCACTTGGATGCGGTTTATATCAGTGCTGTGCAAATGGGGAACCTTGCAGTTTTTAATTGTCGTTTGGAATAGTCTACAACACTCATAGTAATTTGTGTATCACATTTGTTATTGCAGGTAATTTTGATGAAATAATAACAAGAAGCAGGTTGATTCTGTTGATTTTGAAACCGAAATGAAGAGAAAAAAACAAACAATTCCTGATGCGTGAAAGCACAAAAGTAACGAAAAACCAAAAGCGAGAAAGCACGATCATTCATGGGCGTCCGCAGAAATTTTTCCAGGGGTGCAAGGTCAACATGTAATTTATCATTTTCAAATTGCTGACGATCTGTGTTCCCTCTAAGATAATTTTAAACTGAGCAAATATTTGTTTTAGTGAGCATGTTATTTTAGGACTGAGTAAGTGGAGTCTTCAATGAATTACAAACTTGTGAATTATATGATAAATATACATGATCTTTAAAGAAAAAAGCATTGCATTGCCATGGTTTTCAACTAAACAAAAATTATTACTCTTTACTCAGCAAGCAAGGCCGCACCCAGCTGATATATTCAACTGAACTAACAACTGAATATGTTTTTGAATATTTCGGGGGGAATTGCCCGGTTGCTCTCCCCCTGATTGTGGGAACAGATGCAGGACTTGCCAGCATCACTTACAAACAAGAGTTGCAAACGGCTGGGATCTCGTCCAAAGCGATCAATACCACCTTGCTACACAAACCGGACAATTAAGTAGACCTGTATGTTGAAACGACAATGGACAAACTTACAAAACTTAAAACACCACGCAAGTTTTGTAAAATTTACCAGATGAATTATGAAAACTTGCCGCAGCCAATATGGCTTTGTACTCAGTATTCACTCAGATGTCAGAACCAATCCTTCACGATTAAGACGTATTCCCACAAGCTTGCGCAGACGTAATCTAACAAGCCACGTAATTTTATACTGCATGTAAAGAAGCCTGCATAAGTGTAATTTGACACTTGGGCACATTTGTCACACCCGCACTAATAATGGAATTTTCAAACTTGTGGAAGCATTGCTATAGACTCACTAATGTTTCTTTTCACAAAGTATAAATGTGCATGGCTTACCATTATTAGAGTGTCACTGTCTCGCTGCAATACCTGCCAAGATGTGTACGTTCAACAGCCTCATGCAACAGAACGCCTGCTACCGCAATATAAAGTGAAATTTTGAAGATTTGTTGCCATGTTATTGTTACGCAATGAAGACCAACAGTAGAACAATCCGCTCGAGACTTTCGCAACCAACCTCTGCAGGCAAAGTGGGGTACATGAGTGAACTGCAAGCTCATCGCTGCATGAGACTAAAACTGTGAATCTGACTCTTGTGCAGTGTGAGTTTCATACCAGCAAAAAAACTGTCGTTGTAAGATCCAAATCAATTAATCGGAATTAAGATGCCGACTTCAGGTTTTTCTAGAATTATTTGGTTCTTAGTCCCAATTTCCAGGCGTGGCAAGAAAGGGCGACCCGCCCCCGCCCCCTGGCAAACTAAATGTAAAAACTGGGCCCACTTTAGCTGATAGTATGATATTTATCACAATTTTGGTTTCAGTAGGTTGTCATTTTTTGCGTTTTTCGGGCTGGCTGCGTTTTTTAGCCAGAAAAAACATCTACAACATCCGGGTGCACTATTATTTCTTAGCTTTTTTTCTGAGTGTTGGCTAGTGGCCCTCTACCGTGGCCAATGGGCCCCCTTCAGCTAAGTTTTGTCCTGACAGCCCCAAACCTCTAGCTTTGCCCCGTTTTGCTCCCCCTGCGACCGCCCATGCGATCACTGACTGTTTTATATCAGGTTCCATAAACAAGGTCAGCTCGTCTAATGAAAAGAAGAAACCTTTTTGACTAATTGTTAACATAAGTTAATTTTCAGCATCTTTAGCGACTAAGTAATGTACAGTACAAAAATATTTTGGCGATGATTTGCAATGAAATCAAGTGTCATTTCAACGCCTGTTTAGGTCGGGTGGGGGGATGCATCCCCCCTGTGTCCGCTCCTGGCGCCGAATAACTGCGGAGCAGTGGCGTAGCAAGGGGGGGTGGGGGCCGCGGGCGACACTTCGCTGACCAAAAATAAATTTTTGAAAGAAATTTAAAAGTTCTAGTTTTTCGTTATTATTTTAAATACATTTTTTAATGTTCTACGGCTTTTCAATTTTCATGTTTAGAAGCTTTAGACTGGTAGGCTAGCGCTAGCCTAAAAGAACACGACATGTTGCTTTGGAGTGAGTGAATTGATAAAATGTTTGGGGGGCGAAGAGTTTTCTGAGAGGGGCCCAAATTTTTTAAACTATGTGCAATAGTTTTAAACTATGTCCAAAACATTTTTCCAAGGGGAAGAACAGTTTTCCTGCACTCCCAATTTACGGGCATGCTTGTTTGGGGGCCAATTGTGCCCCAGTCCCTACACGTTCCTCGCCCTACAGCTAGCTGATTTCTAGAGATAGAGAAAAGGGCACGTCACACTTCTAAGAATGATTTGATGCATTCCTTTAGCGCTTTTTCTTGCATGTTATTGTAGTTTACTGCAAAACGCCGCGTTCGAAACAGTAAAACCAAATTATCTTAGTAAGTGCCTGAAAGTATTCTCAGGCTTGCAACTGGGAGACCAAATAATCCTTTAAGTTATCTAGTAGATATCCCAATTAAGATTTGGAAGATATGTGTAATTAAATGCTACTTAGTACGAAAACTTCGTGTTCAGCAAGTTAAAGTTACTTTTGAACAGATTATGTACTTATGCTTACTACACACAACTCATGTGCATACAATCTAAAAAAGCATGTAGCATTATGAAGAATAACAGGCAAAGAAGGTATGTTTCCTTCACAAAAATTACATTCATTAATTTTAAAAACACAAAAATCATGAAGGCAAAAGCGGCGATATTCTGTTGAAAACTAACCAGTGGGCGGCGATTAGCTCAGTGGTTGTGTCCGCCTCCCATTTGGAAGGTTAGGTGTTCGATCCACGGCCACTGAGTGATTCGCCGTAGCGCCTCTTGGGCAAGAGCTTCACCGCAAAAAAGCGTTATGCAAGCCTGCCGCCAATTGTCGATAAACATATCCGTCGCTTTGCATGCCAACCAATAAATAAACTAACCAGTACTTCACAGGAAAGACTTGCATGTATAGAAGATCGAGTACTGCGACGGCGATGACTGACATTAATTTCTGTCCAGCTACTGAGCGGACGCTGGTGCGGATCTCACCATATAGCATGTGGCACGGAAGACTCCTAGTGGGCATTCTGGTGGCATGTCCCAGCAATCTCAAGTGTCGCCGCAACAGCTGCGTCTCCATCAAGGTTGTTCTTGCTCCGCGGCGGATCTCCGTGTAATTTTGCCTCGTTAATGTAAATTCAACATTGTTTGCAATGCTAATGTGGAACGCCTTCGAAGATTTAGCATGGCAGCGTCTTGGAGTCCAACTCCTCTTGGCCATACAGCAGTGAGGAAACAGACATTCTTGCATTGCTACTTTGGTGCGAATCAGCGATTGTGGTTCCTGAAGACACGACTGCAGAGTCGCCCAAACTACCCGGCTGGTTGATACGTCATTACATCTGTGCAGAGGTCACAGGTAGATATAATTACACTTCTACGATACGTAAAACCAGGACCGCAACGAGCTGATTTTTTGAGTGCGGCAAGCTACTGATTGTAGCTTTTTGTTGCACCATTTTCGGGGGGGGAAATGGTTATAACTTGTTGTACCTAACAACTGAACATGATTTTTGAAAATTTGGGGAGAGGGAAATTGCCGGGTTGCCCACCCCACCCCCTGGTTGCGGAACTGTGTAAAGCTCTCGCTGACGTGAAGTTCATGGGGGTTGTTGTAGAAGAGGTTCTAAAACTTCTTCAGTCGCGCCCCGTTTGGCGTTAGTCATTTTAAGCTCAAAATCAAACAAAAAACTGAACAATTTATTTGTAGTTATCCTGCTTTTCAATAATATATCGCTGTCTCGCGAGAATCTGTTTTCTTGGGATTGAAGTCAAAAGCGGTGAGGGAATATGTGGAGATTGTATCCTTAAACTAACATTTGAAATGCTACTAGATTGAGTTGAAGGGAAGGCGTACGTTTATCTGAGCTTGGCTGAAGAGTTAAGTTTATTACGTTCATGAACGTCACAAAACAATGGATAATAGAGTACAGTTGCCGACTTATGCTTAAAGACTCGCATTGCAAAATAGAAATATAACGACATCTTGATACTGCGAAGGTGCAAGTCAGATACTGCAAGACAAGCGACGTGATGACAATTATTGGCAAAAACGTAAGCAGTGAAGACAACAGGGAATCATGCAAACATTGACAATTCGATTGATCGGTGTTCACAGTTGTTTGGCACGCAATGCCAACAACAGGGCGCTTCTTGAATGGATGCGCTACAGGGGTTTAAAGTCAATCGATCGATGCACAAGTTTGACAACAAATACTTACGTGGTTGAACAAGTGCGGTGCTAAGCAACTTTACAAGGTGCGGCCTTTCCAAATTTTGGTATCTTCTCGAATATGAAGATGGGGAAAAAACGTTTTCGAGAAATAGAAGATCACGTGATTGTTTTGTTGGCGAATATTCACTTCAGCAATGTGATGAAACTAACCAGTTGCAAAAAACGGTCAAGAATAGGTGGTGGGTTTTTAAATGCCGAACCACAGCTATTTGTGAAAAGTGCTCATTGCCGATCAAAAAAGCAAGGAAACTCACGGTGAATAAAAAGAAAAAGTAAAGACGCGTCTGTTGCAAAAGCCTGAAAGGTCAGTGCAGCAGAAGGCAGCGAATTTAAGGACAGTTAGAAATCATTCGTACAGAGAATACATATTACACAAATGCCCGAGAAACTTCATCCACTATAGGGCCGGTGAGTTGACAGTTCACGCCAAGGCCGAAATCATTGGCGGCAGGTAACGAATGATACGGAAATACTACGATGCGAAAACAACAAACAACGACCTCAGGACGTATAAGAGTAAACCATCAGGAATTTTTAAAAATTAATCGCCACTAAGTCGAGCTTCTTCCAGGGTAACTGACAAACAACGGCTGATGCAAGAGACATGCCAGCAACTTAAGGTCGACTCGAGACGTCCGGATACAACTTACGCTAAAGTGTAGCACGTGACATTAAAACTAACACGGTTGCTGAAAGTTTCACTACTGCCTGTTAGCAGAACCTTTAAAAAAACATAGCAAAGTTTTTGCGTGAATAAAATATACTTCATCGCGTATGGATGGGCGTCAAGTTTGGACGCCGACCTTCTCGCGACCGAAACGACCTGCAGGGTGCGGCGACATGCATCAACTTATTTTTAAAGATAACAAGGTTTAGCAACCAACACTCTACACTGTTTTACTTGACAAGTCCAGTCCAGGTGAGAATCGGTCGTCTACATAATCCAAGCTCCGTAGCTTGCTGGGCATGGCTTGAAGTAATGCGATAGGGCAGATCATAGTAGCACAAACAAACAACCAATGGAAAACCGTCTTGATAGATACGCTGATGAGCTGATTGAAATCCTAGTATACATTAGTGCAACAGTGTGTCAACAAGTAAAAGAATCGGCAACATGCCACACGCTGCCTCAACTCCCTGCAATCGTTCAAAGATCAGCAACTGAAACACCGCAGCCAACACGGAGTTCGCACTGAAACTTAACCAAGTCAGGTCAAGTCAAGTCAACAGCGCAGCGCCATTTGCTCGCAGGAAGGATCTTCCGAGGAATGGTAATAAACAGTCGGAGTAAAGTTCTTGCGTTCATTAGTAGTGGCTGGGATGAGAAGAAACCATTTTGCATGACACAAAACGTAATCACTCGTGAAATCTCATTTCTGGGTGATGAAAACCTAACCAGCTTGACACGAAGGATTGTACAGCAACCGAGAAATATTACGAAAAACAAATGACGTCGGCATCATTACGTTGCTGCAAGTCTTCTTGTGGCTGCCACGTATCACCCACTGGCACTTGACAGCAATTTTCTCGTCCACCAATCTCCACCGATCGGCTTCACACCAAACAGCCACATTTAACTTTCGTCCACTTGGGAGCTCGATTCATCCTGACTCACGGTCGTGGTCGACTGATCAAGTGTATCGACGGATTTCACGTCCGAAGACACGCTTGTTTGGTCATCATCCTGAAATAATAACAACCATTTCAAAATTCCTCGATTAGGACGTAAGGGCTAAGCGTTCTTTTAGTTTTGGGGACAGATGTTTTGCAGGAGGCAATTAACAGTTCCTAAGAAGAAAAAAGACTAAAAACAACTACTACTGATTCATGTTGAGTGTTGCAACGTGGTTTCATTTCAAAACGAACATTATGGCAAAGTTTATGAAGTCACCGGAGACCACCGAACGTTTCAATCCGCAGTCCGCTCAAAGTCTACGCAACGTCAATCAATTTCTTATCCACACGAAGAGCGGCCGTGAAATCACGAAAATTAACTGAGGACTCCACAAAGAAATACGAAGCACAATAATACCACAGTAATTTTTCGCATAGATCATGGCATAATATCCGTGAGTATGGGAATTACCATACTCTTAAGAGCAGTGGTCTGAAGCACCAAAATTTTTTGTATTTGTTATAAACGACAGCCATTCACATGCGAGGATCAATAGCTATACGACACTGACTGCGTACGGTGAAACTAACTGTTGTTTTTGTTGCTAAGAAACCGTCGTGTCATAGTCAGCAGATAGTTGACTATGCACTCAGGGGTCGGCAACCTTTTTGGACTACTATAGACCATTTCAGATGGCACATCAAGCGAGTAAAAACAAGGTTTCCAAAGACGGGCTGTTTCAGTTTATTGTATGAGTCAGACACGAAATTCATTGAAGACATGCATGGTCGGCAAAATAGCTGCGCAACGCAGTTTGCCGAAGAAACAGGCGCAGAACATTGTTTTGGTGACAGCTTGATGTGAGCGCACAGGATTCGCTGACGCTATTGCTCAATTACTCTGAACGCTTGGGTGAGCACTTGCAGGGGCCCCGAACAATTCCCACAATTCCCCGGGCGATGAATCACTGTGGGGGCGCCGAAAAGTCTTAACAATGTCACAAGCACTTTCTTCAATACTGTACATTTGCTTCCGAAAGACCTCAGGTTCGAACATGGGGGCGCCAAACTTGCTTCTTTCCCCGGGCGCCATCTAACCTTGATACGCCCCTGGGCACTTGTACCCATATTACTTCGCTTCATTTGTAACTCACATACAAGTCAGAGAGATAAACCCACATGCAAGTTACACCCATACTAAAGAACCCATTCGTTGGGTGCATGGTTTCCCACTTGCCTTCAGCCTCTGCTGCTAGCGTTCTTAACGCAGCAGGTGAACTGGGTTCGGTTTATTTCGAAAGCCCGACGAGGAAGAAAACAATTTCGAACCGTTTTTTCGATTTTCAACAAAGCGTTTACGACGTTTCTTGTTTGTAAGATCACAGTACTGGCCTCGAAGTTGAATTAATAGCAGCGCACCAAAGAATGGGTATCATTTCAACTGACAGCGGCATCGCTTGATTCAGTTACCTTTGCCACAGGCATTCGTCTGGAACGTCGTTGCCGTGGTTTAATTTCCAGAGACAAATCCCACAGAGCTTCAGACGCAAGATGGTCGTTGAATCGATCGATAAACCGCAGGACATCGTCGTCTCGTTGAAATGGATATTGACTAACGTTAGAAGAACAAAAATATTGTTACCAGGAGAACCGGACAAGCTGAATCGTTCAGGAGTGGGAAAACGCAGCCATAACGACTAATTATAGCGTGATTCTGGAAGGAAATATCACCACAAGACCATTCTATACAGCACAATAATACTGTACATTGCCTCGTTCAACCGGTGGAAAGGAAATGTCCGTGAAGAATCGAATCGCTCTGTCGTCATTGTCTAAGACAGTGGTTCCCAAACTTTTTTCTGATCGCGTACCATTTGCGGGTCCCGTGCTGTCAACACGTACCACCTTATTCCATGAAAAGTCAATGTGCCAAATATAATTCGATCAAAAGTTTGGAAAACCATAATTGACACAAATGTAACATGAAGAAAATGGCTGTGAGGAAGTATTATGGTCATTTTTAGAAACCAACAAGCGAGGTAGGCTTCACAAAAATTCAGGAATTTATTAACAGAACCAGACAGGTAAAAATTATAGCTGTGAATAGTTTTTTTGTGAAGAAAACAGAAAGTAGGTCTATTCGTGTACCACTGTGAAGGCCTTCGCGTACCACAGTTTGGGAACCACTGGTCGAAGAAGATCGTTAATGCTACAAACCTTTGCTTGAAGCGCCTCATGGTGTCAAGAATATTGAACTGCTGCCACCTCTTCCGAAAGTTGATGATGCCAGGAGCCAGTTCATCCGGGTTTCCGAGATGAATGAACGTCAAATCTTGCAATATCAAACCCCTGTCAAAGTGAATTAAACACAGCGTAATAAGTAGACTATTCTTCGTCAAAACGAGCAGAAAATCACGGGGTGGTAAAGGCGGGAAGGAGCAGTTTCATTCGTCTTTATGAAAGAAACTTTTGGGCTGATCTAAACAAGTAACGCCAGTCACTATGCGCACGAGGAGATCATAATCAAGTTATTTCAAACCAGGCTTTGCAGTTGCCGCGGCAACTGTCTCCCACGGTGGGCAGATTCTTGAATGCTAGCACACCAATAACACACCGTGATGACTTACAAGTATGGAATGCATGGCTGCGACGCCTCAGCCAGTGCTTCCCTGTAAGTGCGGAACGATGACGAGCTGTCAATTAATCTGCAGTATTCCTGCAGTCCTTCCTTAGTCTGTCGCTGCCACTCGAGCCTTCTCACAGGAGCAGAGTCGAGAGCCGACAAGACGGCGAGGTACGAGTTGAAGTTGTTCAGCTTGCGCAGATGCTGCAGAGTAGGCAAGCGCTCGGGTTAGTTTCTGCGCAGTCAATTCAGAACTTGTTCTCCTGCTGAGTTCTTCTCACGTAAAAAAACATGAACCAGAGCGGGAATAGGATGGGTGCTATTGATGCTGCAGCCATTAAGCCCATTCCTAAACAGGTTCGGACAAAGACAGACTGTTTTATATTAACTGATTAAATTACTGGTTGCGGGCAATTCAGCGTCAGCAGTTGCACCACAGTGCGAATAAGTGTTGAATAAACACGCATGTCAATGTCGGCAAAACCATCCGGTCCCGCCGCCCAAAACCTTTCTGATCTCCTATTTTCGCAGCAACTCCTCACAGGCACATATCAAACTCATGTACACTACGGGGCGAAATCTTATCACTGGAAGCAGCCTATAAGGAACGCGTATAAACAGCAGAGGAATTCGTACGTGATGGGTTGTTTCACCAGTTACCACTGTCGCAACTCACATCGGCAGCGGACGGACTTACAGGCAAAGGTACGCTTGCCAGCATTCACACGTCAAGTTACCACCTAATGTACGCAGAAATCGATTCCGTGTTACCAACGCAAGGTACGGCGTCGCTGACAAATCAAAATAGACGCCAGGCGCGCAACAAGCTCCGGAAGCAAACGGAAAAGTTGGTTGTGTCCTCGCCTCGATCAATACCGAACGACGACTGAGAACGCAGCTGACGTATCGAAGACAACAAACGTCAGTCGGTCTCGTGAAAACCTTATTAAGCTTAATTTGGCCGAACGCAAACGACATTATTTGCGACAACAACATTCCACAGCAAGATTGACACAGCTAGTGCAGCATGCTGCATACAGTTCGCCAATCATCAAATCACGCTTCAACGTGTCGTAATTACGTCGGATCGCCTCTCACAGCAGCAAAGCCGAGGTATTCGCCGAGGTGCGCAACGACTCTAGCACGTCAAGGGCGAGCATTAGCAGTGAAAACAAAACAGGCCGAACCAAAGAAGCGTGTGTGTGATGTAGCGCGTGGGCGGAAGACAAAGCGATCCACAACACAGGAAATCTCAGTTGCTTGCTGTGAGAGCGTTACGTCAGTGGATCTGTTGCAACGTTGACTTGCGTGTATTTGTTGCCGGCCTGAACCGCACCACGTTATTGTTGCCAGTCCAACCGTTAACTTTCACACTATCGACAAGCTTATAACGTTCGAATCTGGAGCAGGTTTCGCCAGGAACCAGGAATTCTTGCAAACTACGGGTAACAGATAGAACGGTTTCGGTTCAAACGGGAATCAAGGCGACCGCCGGAAAGCACCCGGAGTATTAACACATCGCACCATCGTTGCGGACGAGTGATGAGCGAGTGGCATTTGTCGCATCGTGGTCCACGATCATAAAAAGACCTTTGAAGCATTCCACCAAAGAGTAAACACGAATCGAAAAATATGCCCCGACAACGCTGGTCACCTGAATTTCATTTTTAAGAAAAAAGTCACGAAAACACTGATGAGTTTCGAGCGACACTGCTAGTTGGTTAATGCAGTGCACTTGAATGGAGCCAACTCTAAAACAGACTTCACACCAAAAGGGTCTACGACGCACTTGGGTCATTAACATGATCGAGCCTTCAACTGATTTAAAAGCTATTAACATCGAATGGCATGCAGTGCGATGAAATGTAATTCCGATCTAATGAAAAAACATAAATGATATCAGGAGTCAACGTTGGGGAAATTTTTTATCATGCCGAGATTCGATATTTCCCAGATCTTGATTATGTAAAAAAATTTGGCACGAGCGCATAAGTTAGAACAAATCTGGCCAATATTCCTTCAGCGTTCATCTAAAATACAAAAAAACAAAAGCGTGTTATGAGAGATAGCCTGTGAAGAGTCCTGAATCGCCAAACTTCTAAAGACTGTACCACAAGAAATCCAAGAGGAGTTATTTAGTTTCGTTTAGTCTGCTTAGAAGAGCGGAAAGTGCATTCATTACACTAGACATCACAGCTTTTAATACTTGGTCACGGCAGCAGAAACTTTAGACGCATAACCATTAATGCTAAGTGTCTGTAGTTGCGGCTTCACCCTCATTATTCTGATGAATTTGTTCAGCATTCTTTCGCGTTCCTGCGGTTTTGCCTGCGTCAGAATGATTGACCGCGTCCAGTACGACATCTTGTTGAAATGCTCGGTGAACCTGGTGAGGTGGGGCGAAAGCTCCTCAGATTGTTCCTTCGCCCACTGCAGCACTTCGGGAATCTGTGAAACAGTTCAGTGAATGTCAGGCGGTTGCGGCTTGGCCGGGCGCGGTCGCTACATAGAACAGCGACATTGCAAACTTCACTCACGAAAGCATCGGAATATTTTAAATTTTGTATTAATGAAAACAAACGACAGAACAAGTGACTGCTTCGAAAATTTCTAACCAAGTTAAATCCGGAAACACTGCTGGTTTTCAACGTATTTTCAAAGGAAAGCACAGGTTTGAATAATAACAACTATGGTCACCGGCTTTAAACAAGAATCTTGAGACAACTAAAACGAACTACCACAAGTTACGCTTTACTGTATATAACAGATAACGGCGGTTGACTTTCTGCTATATGTAAGAAAGCAAATTAAACAACACTTTCTTTTTTATCAAAAAATCTGACGACCAAGTCGTTCCTATATCACCAAAGACCAAACCCTGGGAAAATTCGACATTAACTGCAACGGAAATAAAGGCTTTACGATGAGCTGGACATGGCACTGCTTTGATCCAAAGCGCAGCGGCGCGCGCCATTCATTTGTTCGAAGTATCGATTGAAAAAAACGCTCAACAATCACCAGTCTTTTTGCAACAAGCAACATTTAGGCACATAGTCGCTATGCCAAGCATGTTGACCGGGAGATCAGTATGAAAATCCATTAAACGACCAGCTAAGAAAAGATGCAACAGCATTTCTTTGTCACAGCAATGCTTACCTCGATCTTCTGAAACATTTCAAGATCAAGGAGCGTCATCTGTTCCGCGAACTTTTCGCTGCTGAAGTCGTGGATGCTCATTACCCTTCAAATGAAATAGAACCGTGGTAACGCTTTCACAGCGAACCGGCGAGCCACTTGTCACTTCACAATTGGTTTCAAACCATCTTCGCCAAAAACATATTCGTAAGCGCATAATTCCAACCTGCGACTTACAAACGCGTCTATGGAAACAGTCCCTGTCACAATTAGGCAATGCTGCCACAATTGCAGTATTTTTGCATGCACTCTGAGAAAAGTCCATGAGGCAGTGTAGTCGAGATTTCATGAACTGAAAAAGAGTTTGTTAACATAAACTTGCAACATATTTTAGGCTCATGTTTTCAATTACTGCAATCAATACGATGTGTTATATCACAAATTTGACCTTGGGAAAAACGCAACATTTAAGTTTGATTTCGGTAAAGGATTGAAAAGCCAATAAAATGTGGAGTGCGACCTATAAAAAAAGGCATGGTCAGAAGTTAAACATACAAGCTTCCTAAACATCACCATGTCAAATAAATCAAAGTGAGGGGTGATTATCTATAACTGAAAATTGCGAAATTTGAACAAACATCAATGATCGTAGGGCTATTCAACGGGATGTTTGGTCGAAGAACAACCAACAGGCATGGTCCTTATGTTTGAACATATTTATGGCAACCATCAGCAGACTCAACAGCACCAGCAACTTCGATGAAGTTACAAAAACTGCCCAAGTTGTAAAACAGAACACTGGTGATAATCCTAAACATATTTTTACTCACATAATCCTGCTTATGTTGCAGGCAGTTGAAGATAATGAAAAAAGTTAACGTACTTAGATGAAATATGGAGAGAAGATAACGGTTGCGCGATGTCTTTGGCTTCAATGTCTTTGGTTCTGCGGTGCTCGTGCTTCCCAAGAACTGTACTTCTTAATAGCTTTGCCAGAGTCAGTTCGTCAGCGCATAACAACCGATAAACGAGTTTCATCAAAATGTCTAGAAGTTCGTCCGTAATGTCCACCAAACTACATACAAAAACACCCAGTGGAACAAACAGTGTCGCCTGGGGAAGAACGGAATAACTTAAGTCGTTTTTTCCAGATCCTGAGCATGTAACAGCAGGATTGTGATTCATTTGCATAAACGATCTTGAACTCCACGCAACTAACGAAATTTAACTCAGGACGTCTTCGGTGACGCCTAAATAAAACAATGGGCAATAAAATCTGCGCAAATGAAACTGAGCTTGGACAGCTATTTACACAACTACAGTATCGGCAAATAACATTGGTAGGATTGATAGATCAATGTGTTCCCCGATCTGCAAACAATGGCTTGTACACGATACCTTACCTTAATTCATCGACGACACGAACGAGTAGAAAGAACGCATTCTTGCTTGCTCGGGCGCTCTTTCTGTCAGAGGAGTTGGTTGACTCGGAGCTGAACTTCTCATGGGTGATTTGTAAGTTAAAGACAACAACAGCAGCGCACTCTTATTGATGTGGTTTTCACACCAATAACGTTGACTGTTTAAATGCTCAGCTAACCTAATTACCAAATTCATTTTAGAACTATTTAACAGCCAGAAAATAAAAAACAGAGAAAAAATTACAAGTTTTCCGAAATTTGCATCCACGCCTGAGCTTAACTTTGCGGCTAACAGAACAAAAAGGATATCGATACAGTAATTTCTTTATCAATTTTAGCGGAGTGATGAAAGTTCTGTAAGTTGTTAGAAAAGCTTCGTAGTAGATTAAATCTGAAAAAGTAAAAAATGTCGTGATGCGAAAATGCTCGTGTTTGACATTTGTTGAACTGCGCAACAAGGACTTTTTGTTGATTTCGACAAGTGTACAATCGCACGTGGTGTCATTTTCTTGTGGGCAATAGATAGAAAAATATTTTAGCTAAGTAACGACTTAAATGGGGTGTGTTTGTGGAAAACGCTCTGAAGCGATGTCTATCCGGTTATTTTGCGTTATTTGTGATAAACCGGGAAGTCGTGTGTTCCTGCAGGTCAGTCGCACCACGGTTCGGGGAAATAGCACGTGCACTGGAGCGGGCTGCCCAAAGCACCACCGTGGTGCTTAAGGCACACGGATGTTTGTCAATATGGTCATTATAAGGTCAACACAAGAAGTGAGGGTTCAGGTCCGGAACCCAAGCAGTTTTGGATGATTGGAGCCGGAGACAGAATTTCGGGCCCCGGGTCCATAGCCGTGGACGGAATCATTCACGACGTCCCCCTGTGAATCAACAATTCCTTAGTTATGATCGTCGCCTTTAACATGTTTGGTTGTGTCATGATTCTTGGTCCAAATGCATAGCGCAGGGTCACCAACGTGGTACCCTCGGGCACCATGTCGCCCGCAAGGATCATGTATGTCGACCGCGGCCCTGTTCTAAAAATGAAATTAGCATGATCAATGCTTTCACATTAGCGAATATCAGCACTAAAATACTTTAAAAGTAAATCGATCAAAATGTTTACTTCAGTAGTGTGTTTCAAACTAGTAGCCCTTCGCATTAATCGGTACAAAAGAATAGCTCGTAGTTTCAAAAACGTTGGTGGCCCCCGGCTTAGCGTATGTCCATTATGCACCGCAACCATCGAGAGATCAGACATTCATACGTCAAGTTTTCCTCCAGCACAACAAATGGCATTTTTATGAAATCCTAAACCGATACTCAATATTCCAAGTGCTCTAGTTTTGTGGTAATAATCTGTTACCGAGCGGATTGAAAAACGCCAGTATGTGACATCAGAGTACAATGGCTCCGACGCGCAGCTTGACCCGGTTGTCTTGAGGCGCAATCCATGGCAGCGCATGCAAAGCGAGAATTTTAAGGATAACTTGTGATCAAAGTCGAAAATACAGATAAATGAAACAACGACTCGCCAGGCATCCACGCAAAAATTGTAGCCGTTAGTTGCTGTGAAATAAATAATTTCGCATACTTGATACAACCAATTCATCAACATCAAGACAGCAATTTGCGATCAGATTCAGCTGTGTCAGTCTTGTCTTGATGCTGAAATGTGTGCAGTCAGAATCACACCAAAATCATGAAAGCAGTGCATGGCGGGTTCATTCCTCGCAGGCTTAACAGCCAAACCTGGAGGTTTTCATTATCTTCTTCACAACCAATTCAGTATTCATAACGCACGAAAAACCCAGCCGATTATATCAATTCGACCCAACTGGTTGATGCACCAGCACTTCCAAAACGGCATCCGTTTTGAGATGGTTCAAACGCACACCGCACGAAGCCAATCGCGTGTCACGCAATAAATCAGAGAATACAGACACAAGGACGTCTATATTTTCATCGTGACGCGTCATGGCGCCGAGATAAAATTTGCAACATTTCACTGGCGCGCATAACAGCGCCAGCAGGATGTGCGAACGACAAAGCACCGCAATCATTCTTACCAGGATCATCCAACGATGGTGCTGCAAAAGAAAGTCAGAGAGGGCCGACATACAGTATAAAGGTTTAATGATAAGTCAAGATTTAGAAGGCAGCACACAACGACGTTGTTTATCCGCACTCCGCAGCGGAATATTTAATCTGTGAATGAAGCTTGGATAAAGAACGGCTGAAACACGACGAAGCTATCAGCAAATATGAAGTAAAGCACTCACTCTTCTTGCTCGCTTCAGCCGCATACACAATCAGCGCGTCCACGCACGCAGCGCTCACTTCAGAAGCAGACTGTTCACTGTGACGGTGCACGCTCATGTGTTCCGAGACATCGAACCGGTCAAGAAGGTCCCCGGGGTCGCCTGGCGGGAGGCTGCACCCGCTGCCAGCGCCCGATCTCGTTTGCTGCGGCGAGTCGCTTTTTTCCGCAGAGTCGTCGTCGCGGCCGGACTGCGCTTCCGATGACTCTTTACTCGCGTCCGGTCCTGCAGCATAGTTTCGGGCAAGCGGTTTCATTTGACCAACCCTGCGATCGCATCAGCAACAAACGCAACAAGCCGCTACCTGGTGTCGTCTCCTCACCAGCTCCGTTATCATCATCGACTGCAGATGCCACTGTGGTCGCGGGTTCAGTGGCCTCGTTGTCAGTTTTGCACTGAAACGGCATCATGTTGATGGTTTAGCGCCCGTTTTCCTCCTGCTACCAGTTTAATTCAGAACACAAACCAGGCGACGTTAGGAAATTAAAACTGATACGTGTGTTAATCCAAACACAACCAAATTCCAAAACAAACGGAGATAGGTTAGAAGATTAAAACAATTAAAACCAAAGAAACACAAGCAATCAACAGAGTTAGTACCGCACGGTGATCATGATTCATGGTCGGCAAAACACGCGCAGTCATCTTCACGGGCAGTGGCGGCGTCGAAGTCGCCCGTCCTTCGCGAACCGCAAGCTTTTGACGAGTGGCGTGCCAGGTCGCAGCGCGCGTGGGGGACTGCACCGCATCAGCAGACCTTTGCGTCGCGTTGCGACCAGAGTGCCGTGCGAGGGCATGCTGCTGCTGCCTGTTGTGGATCGATGTCCGGCGAAAACTTTTACTGCTTCGTTTCGGCAGCGGAGGGGGCAGTTTCGGATCGTCGTGATGAACAGGGGGGAAGTGAAAGACATTGCTTGAGGAACCGTTACGGTGTATATCGTGCTCCTCCCCAGAAAGGAAAGGAGTGTCAGTCAAACCAGCCGTGAGGGGAGTGGGCAACGTTTGGGAGTGGGGGGATGCTGCGGAGTTCGAACGCTGCGCCGACTAAAATTGGAACGTAAAAAGCACATGCGAAATTAAATGAATTATGCATGCCGATAAAAACTTAACAGGAACGTAAAATTAAACAATTCAAAAACATAAGTTTAAAATAAGTTAAAATAAGGCAAAACGATCAATGGAATTAGGTAAAAAATGCAAGGCTACATACTAATTTCGTTTTTTTAGGGGGAAGAGCTGGAGGGATATCGACGTGAGGAGAAGGAACTGAATTTAATCCGAAAAACTCCTGTTGCGATAGGGAAGAGCGATGACTGGACTCCGAGGACGAGATGGTCCAGTAACCTGACGACGACGGCGTTGGGGATTGACGGCGTTGGGGAGCAGGCAGCGGAAAAGTCTTTGGACAAAAGTTCGCATGAAATGCAAGGGAAATAAAAAAAGTTTATGAAGTAAACAGATTGGATATTATCCGGGAAAAACATGCCATCAACTTACAGCTGGGTATTGGTCATGGAGACTGGCTTTCTTCGCGGGGAGTGGAGGCTCAGCAACGTGGACCTCTTCAGAAATGTTAAGCATTTGCTGAGGAACTTGTCCTACGAAATCCTGCGGAACTGACAACCTTTGCACTGCAGGGGAACTCGGCCCAAGCAATGGATCGGGCGCTTGATACCGAAGGGCCGTTTGGCGAAAAATGTCCGACATTGGTGGTGGCTGCGCTTGGTCTTGTATGAATTGCATGTACAGATCAACTGCAACATGAACAATTTAATGAGATATCTGAAAACCATTCAACACATGCGCTGGAGCGAAGGTTACAGATGCATGCAGAGCAATAGAACAAGCAAGGAAAAGCTTTTACTTTTGTTTTTCTTTGTTGGAAGCGGAGGACACTCTTCCTCGTCGCTTCCAGTATATGCCGTAATGGCATGCGAAAGTTGCACTGATGAATTTCTGCGAAAAAAACATACGTGTGAAAATACTGACAGACAACAAAACCACACGCGACGGTAACCGATACTTCCTTCCAATGCAATACCAAGCAAATGGTACATTACGAACCTATCAGAACCAACATGTGTTTCCAGGATGTGACATTCTCGTGCAACAACAGCAAATGCTTCCATTGTAAGCACGCAGCCGAGCGAAACGGCTTTAACTCTGGAATAACTCTGTATCAAATTCCACAAAACCTTATTGGTTTCTTATAAAAAAAAGACACAGATCTATTCTTATTTACAAATTTAAATTGGCTAATAAATAACTAGTGACCACACGAACGTTAAAAACCATTGACCAATGATTCGGAAACGCACCTGAGCCCCACACGTTTTTGCTCGTCGACCTTTTTACCACGCACAATCTGCGCAGCATTGTTTGCGATGCCGTGCGTTTCGCGAAGTATCACGATCGCTGAACGTGATTAGCAAACCATTTCAACAGAACAGTCAACTGACTGTTTCTTCCAAGCGCATCGCACAACACCAATGATAACATAGGTATGCATATGGCAGCGCTTGTATTTAGAAAAAAAGAGGCGCTCCACATTAGTAACATATAATGAGCGTTCACGTTCCCAGTCAGTACTTATTTCCTAAACCAGCCCATGTCCAACCCAAATAGCTTACTGAGCCAAACAGCATATCACTATCTTAATCAGGGCCGCACATTGAATGACATACTAATGAGGACCGCACATTGAATGGCTTACTTTGATCTCAGCAAGCCAAATTTAACTTAAGCTAATGCACTGAAAGCGTTCGAATCCTAACTGCAATGGCAACAGACGTGATAAAGTGGAACTGAGGACCACCTGCATCAAAAATTTCCAATCCAAAAGTAACAAAATGAGGACAGGTTGTCAGATGTAGGATACATTTACTACAGCGGCAACCTAAACTGGGCCGCACAAAACGTTCGACTGGGCTGGGCCGCGGGTTGGACATAGCTTTCTTAAACCGTTCGTTGTATCAGCATCTGAAAGACATGACCTAATTGACCTATCTAGTCACTGTACCCTTGGTTTACTCTGCATAGTTGTTCCCATCAACGCATTTTGCAATTCTCTATAGGATAGGCAGCTGGTTATGCTTATTCTTAGCTGGGTAAGTATACTATACTGTTTGTCGGTTTTATTAAATTCAATACTTTCATGCACTTCGCAGAGCTGATGTCTAGCAGGCGAAATATACACTCCGATAAGATCATGGTGTCTGATTCTTGGCTCGACCTATTCCTTTCGATAATGAACATTACTCAAAATTTTGTCTGCACACTCGCTTGCTTCCCTTATATTTGTTTATACGTTATTTTTTGTTGTGGCGAGGATGTGCAGGTATCCAGGTCATCTCCTTGCCAACCACCGCAAAGCAGTTTGCTTGGAACTTTTACTCCCATCGTTGCATTTGTCAAACACTGAATACATTTGGATACTTCACCTCATCACAAACAACTGCGACATATTTAAAAAAGCTAATGTGATGTTATACTTAAAACGAAAGTAACAATATCAAGTATAAATTGATTTGATGATGACGATATATTGATGGTGACTATTAACGTGCAAGCACTTGAAGCAGCGGTTCTCAGTCAAGGGTCCTCAACGCATTTTCCAATAGTTCGCAGAAACCTGTATCATTATTCACCATTCACCGACCAGACATTGCATCTGACACGTGATGCAACAGTTTGATAAAATTCCTATAGTTCCCGAACTACAGTCCAAACAAGCAGCTGCTAGATTGGGTCTTGTTTGAATTTTAGAACTATTTCATTTTAGACAGGCTAATACTTTGTCTATGAAATTAAAAGTGGTATTTATTGCTGTTGCATTATGACATATTTTCCTTGTAGCTTTTACTTTCACTTTTCCAATACGGCAACATTTGCTTCCACATAACTAACAGAAGTTGGATATTTTACTCTAGTGCACATTTACTGAAAATCTTGAAATGAACTGGAAAACGCAACCACGAATTTCCAGTGAGTTGCAGCAGCAGATAGCTCACTAGCAAAAAGTGAAATAGTTTTGAAATAAATGACCTTTCGCTTGTAACTACTTAGTTATGAAGTTTTTTGTGAATAAATGTTTACAGTTTGAGGTTAGTTGTTTAGCTGTATGACCATCTGATACAGTCAACACTGCAGCATTTTTGGCTAAACACTGACCAAACCATCGTGTTAAATAAACCAAAAAACACTGACTAACGACGGAATTCCACATTGCTTTTGGAGACAGTAAAACGGGTCCGCCACAAGAAAAGATTGAAAATCGTTGTCTTTGTTGGAGCCGCAGAGCAGTGTTTCTTCTTACTTTTCCCCAATTTTACAATGTTTATGTGCAGTGGTGGGATTCAAAATTTTTAAGAACAGGTTCTCTCACTCCAGGACTCACTAATAAAAGGTTACCACAGTCTCCAGAGGCAAGCCATGGTGGTTGGCCCAATATAAGTGCAAAGGTTGATCTTAGTGTTGCCAACTGCTACATTCTAGTGAGGTAAATATTGATTTCAGTTATTTTCCCATATTACTATTAAAAGTTAGTAATAGGTCTATGAGCGGTAATAGGTCTAAAGTTAGTAATAGGTCTAAAGTTAGTAATAGTAATAGGTCTAAAGTTAGTAATAGTAATAGGTCTAAAGTTAGTAATAGTAATAGGTCTAAAGTTAGTAATAGCAATAGGTCAAAAGTTAGTAATAGGTCTATGAGCGGTCAAAATAACTTAAAAGGTGTTCATGGAGAAAAATTGAGAACCCCTGGCCGAAGCCAACAACCGGTTCTCGGGGCTAAAGAAATTCCAAGAGCAGGTTCTTGCGAATTGGTCGAATCACATCACTGTATATATGCATGTAAAGTCTCCAAAGTAAGTCACTACCTTACACTTGCTGGTCAGCAGCCTTCATTTAATAAAACAACAACATGTGGCCCTCAAATGTTAATGTCTGGCCCTGTAGTTCTACTCCGGCTTCAGAAGTAATTATAAGCAGAACATGATTTTCAGGTGACAGCAAAAAACATTATGAAGACATACAGCGCGATTACCTTTTAAAAGCACATCGTCCCAAGGATCAAGATCGAATACGCAGTTAAAATTAACGATGCGTTTGCATAGCGAACGTGATTGTAGTATATAAAGGAATACGTGCTGACGACCAATGTGCATGACGAAAGCCATGACAAATGGTTGAATTTTTCCGAACTACTTTTTTATGGATTGGTCACTTTCATGCAAAACTACTCAGAAACAGTGAAACGACGCAAATTTATGTCAATTATCGCGTTGAATATTGCCGGGACAATAATTTTCATGCCACGATGACAAGTTTGCGCTGTTACGATAACTCGCTAGCAAAGCATAGCGCATGACAAATCTTGAAATCACATCAACACATCACTGCTCATTTGGATTGAGTGGACACGCTCATGCAACTATCAACGAAGACAATTCGCGAACAAAAAGGAATACCTTCCTTGCTTTTCCGGAAGTGCTGGAGGAACATCTGGATCAGGGCCATCGCTGCTCAGTGATTGTAGGGAGGGTGTATCCACCAATCTCGCAGAAGGATGTGCAAGCGGACTAGAAGAAAAAAGAACAGACATATCAACGTTACGACTCTCAGCAAAGTAGATTGACACATCAATACCTTTCGCAATTTAATGATGCTTGATTCAAACTAAATTTAAACCAACACAAGTGCCTTGGTATCGTCACATTTAAACGTTGAGCGCCTTAAGCGCAAATTTCTAGCAATAGTCCATTCATCCATCCCAGCATGTTCAACAACAAATTCAGAACAAGTTGCTTCGTCGACGTCGCATTAAATATCTCATAGAACTTATCGAAACTAAAATATGTGCGTAATATAATTATGATGATGCAAACGTGCAGCAAAACCCCACATAAAGCTGCGCATTTGCACAACGGGCGAGTCGTAACAGCGTCCACTTCTCTACTGGTACTTTACATACCCATAGCAACGACAGAGAGCTGGTGTTGGTAGGTAGACAGCTCAGCGAGGTTGCAGTGTTCATGAACAAGTTCACAACTATGTCCTTAAACCGCAACAACCAATCAACCGCAACAAGCAATCAATAAAGGCACTGAGAGACGCTTGCCAGCACTCTGCATGAGTAAGAAGCATTGGCAAGTTGAAGCGGGCAGCAGTTCATGCGCAGGTGGAGATCGATTCACTAATGACTGGCAACAGGATGTTGTGTTGCAATATTTCGTAGGTAACCCACTTGCACTGTAATGCTAAATATAAAATCTTGCCCTGCTGACGACATCACTTCAGCAGCACAGAGTGCGAAAGGAAACCAGCGCAACCATTCTGATTTGATTTTGTAATTGTTCTCTGTTGCTTCAATAATAATCCGTTCATAAAAACAATCATGCGACAATCAGTATGCTAAACCAGATATTTCGTTTGTTGACTCAACTTTCTATCAAATTGGAAGAGAGATAAAGCTTACTCGTCCCCACAATGCTGAGCACGTCAATAAAGAAATTTCTTACGTAAGACACACGACTTAAATATATGCATTTTCAGAAGATATGCGAACCTGTCAAGTAGAGATCCAGCAGAGCTTGCACGGTGTGACGAAAACCAGCCATCAGTGCTGGCGAAGCTGGCATCACTCAGTCGACTACTCACGGTTCTGTAACTAAAAGACATACGAAGATACGTAACGACAAAAAAGGAAACCAAGGAACTAGCACCGCGAAATTATTTAGATATTCACTCGTAAATAACGGCCCATCTATCAGTACAACTTGCACGAAGTATTTAAAACTAGACTGACGACTGTTCTTACGGCATCGGTTGGTACACATTAGGGTAGGAAACCGAGCGGTCTTTGTGGTGGGAAAACGAATATGCGGTGGAGTCAGATGCCAGATCGCCAGTCAAATCCACATAATCTCCGGCAGCTCCGGTATATGGGAATGGACGACTGCGGTATACGATTTGTGGAGATCCTTCTATCAGTAAGTCGCAACTGTCTGTTCGAAAAAATGGACCGAAACATAATTTAGAGCTTGACAAAACAAATGAAAGCCTACACAAAAATGCATGCAACGCTTCTAAAAACAAATCCTTATTTGCTTCTAAAATGTTTACTTTGGGCCAAAGGCCAGTTTTTTCGGCTAATATGAATCAAAACAGGCTACAAACAGGACAGGAGGATAAGTGCAGGTTTACGTGTTCCAATCACAACGAATGGCCACCTCAACCGGCAATAAGGATGTCAAACAGAGGATTTTGTACGCAAATGCTTATATTTCTCACCAAACCAACCTGGCTTATATTTCTCACCAAACCAACCATACTACTTCATTAACATTTAACATGTTAATCAATAACCCAAACGGTCCCTACCTGCTGTGTCAGTGCTAACGTTACTAGAGCAAAAACTGGCTCGATCGCCTGATTGGAAACCATGCTGTAGAAAATAGTCCTGGCCAACGCAAGCGTCGTACTGGACCAAGTTTTCCTCAGATCTCGTCAGCCCTCGTACGCCAAACACGTTTCGCTGCATGTCAATTTGCTGTGTAGAAAATGGCAGTTCATAGCTAACGAGGATCACGAACACCAACCGTACAAAAAATAACACTCAAACACTTTTCAAAGAACAACTTTTGTCGTACATTATACGAAACATCCAGCACATTGGTTTCCAGTAGTCATTCGCACAAATCCGCACACTGTTATAGGTAAAGTATATTAAAAACACATATCTGAGACCAAAGTTTCGAGATAGAACTCCAGTCCGTGACATTAACGAACATAACCAACAAACATAATTTTTAGATTCCTATTTCCAGATTTCTTGTGTTTTGCACTGAGAGAAAATCAATTAGCTAACAGCGAAAAACGTTTTGATTCGAACAAAACGTTACTTCCGCTTCTTTAATATTGGGGCTCTCTTATGTCGTGAATATCAGCCACACCTTTTCAAATCGAGCTTTCTTAAAACCATCAGCACAGTGCCATTCAGATTTCGCGGCAGGTACCGTGGTCATCAGCGCAATTAATAGAACTAACTGCATCGCATCATTACAATAACAGTACAACTAATCACCCGTCAATTGAGGTGTGAAATGTAGATCGCCGATTCAAACTTCGGCCCAGATTAAACTGTTGTTTAAAATTAAAGAAAAGCTATTAAATCAACAAAATTTTCAACACCAAACACATGATGCTCACATCTTGTTGCGCATTGAACGGGGCAACAATACCAACAGGTTTGTTTCGCTTCTTTGGAGGCAGAGGTGGAACAACCGCCACTGGATCCCACGTCCCTTGCGAAGAAATTTTCAAACCAGAATCATCGAGGATGTTGAAGGGCAATTTCGTGCCATCACTGTTTGCAAAAGAGCTACTTGCAACACAAACACACGTAAACCTCAACATTCATGAAAAGCCATACATCAGGGCAACACGACGCATTTTTCTTTGCATGCAATAAACGCACATACTTTAACGGACTTTGTTTGAATGAGCAACAACGTTTTAGCGCTTTTATTTGGTAAAGTAATGGTGAGCATTTATCAAATTATTATTTTTTTTCTTTTCCCTACTCATTCTCGTCATTTTATGCGGTATTTTGCATTTTCTGGGAGGTATTGCCATTCACTGTACAGATTTTGTAGTTCCAAGCTACCAAACTTAACGGGCATGCAGTACTTGTTTGCAAGCGCCATGCCAATGATTTCAGCGTTCGTCTTGTGCGGCTGGTGTGGCCTCTGCGAGTGGATTAACTGTACATAGTATTTTATCAGGAAGCTCACAGCACAGGTTGATAAAATTAAGGGTGATTCTTGCGCCATACAACATCAATATATCGTATTAAAGAAATAAAATAACTTGGTAAAAACCTGGTTCTCCTACATCTAGTCTCTAGACCAGGGATTCCCAACCTTTCTCTGGTCATGTACCCTTCAGCAGTCCTGCAGGTGAGCTTTTAGCCCGAAAGCTTCTTATGAAAAAAAAAGGCTGAGTAAAATAACAAAAATCAACTGAATTTTTAATAGAACTTCAGGTAGACTCAATTTTTATGTTTTAAGTTAATTTGTTGCGGCTGTACAATAAATGTACCCCTTCAGATAAGCAAATGTACCCCAGGTTGAGAACCCCTGTTCTTGACTAATACAATGTTTTATTTGAGTGACTACCAAGTTTAATCCTTGTTTTGAGGGTGGATTCAAAACTTGACGGAAGTAACTAACAAAAGACTGTTTCGCCATAAAATAAGATTAACTTAACTTGAAAAATGTAAGTTTTACCAAGAATGGAAAACCTTTACCAGCCTCGTTTATCACCATTCAACACGAAGCAAACTTGAATAAAGAATTATGTTCGTGAACCTAGAACTGGGATTCTCAACTGGGGTCCTCGGCCCCCCTTGGGGGACACAGAATGATTCTCTGGGAGTCACGAGCAGGGGCCTTTGCTATATAGCTCTGCCATGATATTGCAAAACCCTATTGACGAGCAGGGGGCCACAAGTGTTGACAGTTTTGGGAAGGGGGCCACCAGCCATGAAAGGTTGAGAACCACTGACCTAGAAGATCCAGTTTGGTAATCACACACAAAGGAGCGTTAAGCAAAACTGATATCAAATCATCACCTATCCCAAATCGGCATAAAAATAAAACCAACACCAAATTACTTCACACACACCTTTGGTTTCACCTCACAATGTGAAATATAACAGATTCTTATGCGCAGTGATACATTTGTTGCGTAGCTTTACCTCCTTTACACGATACAATTCTATCAATGTGCTATGCAAGGCTCAGATTATGGCTGTTTGGGCTATCACCATCTAATTGCACCTCCAACTGGCCCAAACGTGCCACTTGCAGCAGCTAGGGGAAACAGACACATTTACCTGGCAGGTCGATTTGTTGGTGTTGAAGGAGCACTGTTCCTTGAACGAATTTTCCTAACAGCCTCGTCAACTAATTCAGTGACACTTTTCTGAACAGCTCCTTGAAAAACAAATGATGTACTTCGTATATTGCCACCACGACGTTGATACGCTGCCTTGTACCACAACGACTTACCAATAATTTGAGAAGATTCCATGCTACTATTTTCCTTGGCAACAACATCACTCTCTAGGAGCTTTTTATCTGCCCAATGAACAAGGTCGGCAAGCTTTTGTATCACGTTATTCCGGCAGGATATTAACGTTGTGCTGAAAAAGTTTTAAAAGCCCACCTTACTGCTTTGAAGTTCAGCAACAAATTTAAAAAGCAACAACAATTGCATTGCAGTCAGAACACTGCTGCGCTTTACGCAAATTGCTTATTTTTAAAATTAAAGCTTTCGGGTGTTTGCTAAAACTGGAAGATCAGACAGAGCAGAAAGCAATTTCAAATACCGCCAATTTTCAGCGTAGTGTCAACGCTGTTGATTTTATTGACATAACTTAACTCTTGGTGGCATCTTGTGAAGACATGTAATAATGCAATAGTTTGTTAATTATAAACAAGGCTTTTAAAGTATTATAGGTGTTGTGTATAGGGAGAAAATATACCGGACTTGTACCACACACCAGTAAAAACACCAGTCAAAAACGAGACGGAGCATGAAACATGCTTTTTGTATCTTGGCTCTTGTACACACGGCTGGATTGACTTATAATCATCGAACACAAGAGGAATGATTCCTATGTTATCTATGTTAGAAGTGCTAATGTAATTTGCAGCTGTCTACAATTGAAGCCTCAGAAGAGGGTGAATGCAGTAGTATATTTCATTACATTCTAACGTCACGTGGTGTATCACATAATAGTTTGACTTTTGCATGCCTGAACGCTAACCATATCAACATTCAGCACCTTTGCTCAGGGGCATAACAAAGGCGAGGAAGTTGATCAAGAAGAGTTGTCACAGCCTCCAAAACTTGAGAAGCTGATCCAGAAAATTGTTCCATACGGTTGTTGGTAATGATAGCTCCAAAGTACATCAAGGAAATTTTCACTTCTTTAAGGAGATCTTGCATTTTTGACTCATCACGGTTCTGAAAAAAAAACATCTTGAAAACAGTTGAACTGATTATATTGAACAACACAGTTTTTCACGGTGGACTTTTAGAGTTGAGCTAAACTATTTTTGAAGTGGTCATTCACAAATCACTCATTTTTCTTCAACAGATCCAGCTTTTTAATTTATCCAAGGCTTACAATTTTGCACTGATCCTGATGAATGACTTATCATTAATACTTGACTTAACATATCACAACATTTTGTATGGTTCAGTTGCGTATCGTAATTGGAAAGAAATTGGTTGTATCATAAACTGTCAGTCATGTTGGCTTGTTTGCACTTGTACATCTTTTTGAGACTTCTACTGTAGTTAGGTTTCAGGTTGGAATGGCCTATCAGATTGGTTTTAGGGTTTAGGGAAGTGGCTTTATGGATTAAGGCCAATTTCCACTTTTCAATGAACTTTTAACGAGTTGTCAGCCAAGTTAAAATTGCATTACACCAGGGACGCATCCAGGGGGTCTGTTTGGCTGTCATAACAGGTCCCTTTGTACCGCAGGTATGCTACGCAGCATTAAAGCCGATTCTTCTTCTTTTGAGCCAGTTGTTCAAACTAGTGCTTGGCCGCACTAGATCTCGGAGCAGGTGTTGAGCAGCCATTCGGTTGTCTCATCGTCCAGAACCGTCAGTCCATGCAAAGGTCGATGGATTGGACATTGGACAGGGTCAACGTCAGTTTGTTCTTCTGCGCCACACTAATAGGCTACAGAGGAAGCCTATTTGTACAAGCAGGAGTGGAAATGTCCAACACTGGTGCCGAGGGTTAAGCCGGACCCAAAATCTTCTTGGGAGGGTCATTCTGGGGGGGTTCCAGGGATGAAGGTGCGGGGGCTTGTAGGAACATCCGCCTACTCCGCATTCCATTGGTGATCCGCCCACTGCGCCGCACGTATGTTGTTATCAGATGAACTGATGAGATGTGTGGCAGGTACAAATGGTTGTCTTGATTTGAGGTGCCGTGCATTTGGACTCGATAAACGGGCGAGCGCTGAGTGGAGCAGATGTCCAGGCTCCGTAGCACAGTGCACTAGAGACAGTGTGGCTCCACTGCGACAAAGCTCAGCAGGTTGGATGTGAGGATTGGAAAGTTGTCCGTTGGTGTAGGACGCAGGCATCCAGCCAAAATTCGCAAGGCGTCGTTGATGAGGCGGGTATGAGCACTGCAGCACCAGACTGGCGCGCAGTACTCTACGTTTCAATGGACCAGGGCTAGGGTGGCTATTCGCAGAGTTGTTGCTCCAGCACCCCAGCCGGAGCCAGCAAGCCACCTCAGGAATGCAACATGTGATGTCAGCTTCTTGTGAAGTGACTCAAGATGTCAGCAATACGTGAGCGACCTGTCCAACGTTACTCTGAGATTTTTGGGCTTGGAGTAGAAGGGCAGGTTGCATTGTTGTATTTGACTTTAACACTTTTGATTCCGATGACGTCCACGGACGTAAGCAGAAGTCGATCCCACCAGTACGGATGCGTCCTGGGACGTTTTTTCTAGTGACACAGGAGAAGGGCGTCAATCAGGATTAAAGCTGGATTAACTCAACGGGACATCCCTGCAACCAAGGTCGTGGCAGCCGCCCAGCTTTCGCACCTGCCAGCCTGTCTGCCTTTCTCTACTGGTGCAGTAAGTTGATTTTTGTTCAGTCAGTCTTCCAGCAAAGTAGCCTACCTAGGAACATTGAGTGGTTTCTTTTCAAAATTTTCTTCTATAAATGAATGACTATCCAAGGGAAAAAAACGATTCACAAATCATTGATATACAGATGCCGGTTTCCATTCGATTCATAAATCATAGTTATGCAAAAGTCAGACGCCAGTTTTCAATCATCTAATACGCACACAGCAAGCATATCAATATTTCCTACTAATGCTTGTCTAATAAAACTAGTTGGAATTGGTGTGCAAGCAAGCAACAGTTACTTACGCAAGTAAAATATGTTTTACATTCACACAGATTTTCACAATTCTTGGGGGTTATTTTCGAATATTACATTTCGACTTTGCATGGTTCATGTGAAAAAGAGCGCAATATATACGCTAGCCTATAGCAAAGCATACATGGCAATTTTTGTTGCTGATGCTTGTCGCCTAAAGTGCATTGGAATTCAAGCGCAAAGGCAACAGTTGTAAAAACAATAATCACTTTTATATGCAAACTTTTCCTACGATTGTTTTTCAAATGTTTGCACTTTTCAAAATACTTCTGAAGGTTCAAAAGATGTGCGCGCAGACAGCAAGCTTGTCGATATTTCCTACTGATGCTTTTCTACTAAAACTAGTTGGAATTGACGTGCAACAAGCAGAAGTCACAAGAAAGCATATGTTCAAACACACGTTTGGAATTTCAAGTGCATCTATAAGAATTTTTCTACTTTTCATGATGTTTGTGAACGTCTTGTAGGGTACAGGCGCAGATAGAATGCTTCTTACTGATTGCTATCCACTGAAACTAAGTGGAACGGCTAACAGGACCAGTGAAGAAAACAAGACAGTGGTGGCTTCTAAAGCTGTCGCTGGTGTGAAATTTGGGTCAACCTCTGTTGCAAGGACGTCATGCTTTGTTCTTCCTGAGGAACAACTGGGACTGCACAAAAAATGTCTACAGACCACCACACAGCGAAAATTCAGCAAAATGAAGAATTTTGCATCTATGTTTTGCCATCCTGATGAAGATTGCATATATATGAACAATGCATTCAAATTGCAGCAGAACGCCAAATGGTACTGTTCGCTTAACGTTTTTCATAACTAATATGCCAAAGCATAGTTCAAATGGTAGCTACGCACTGCTTACTACAAGTTGAAACTCATATTAGATAGCTTGCTAATCAGCCAATAAATATCCAATGAAAATTTTCATGAAAGCATTAGTAGACGTTCAACAAACTGTATGTCATTTTTGTTTTTCCTGCAATGTTTCTGAAAGTTTTCCCGAGTTGGGTACACCAAAGTGAACTCCAAATAATGTTATCTACTCTTTTTTGATGAACTGCGCAGTTTGTTTCCATTTGCTTTTCTGTGTGTGTATTTTACCAAGATCTCTTTGGAATCGGATGGACTTTTTGACTTTTTCGTGTGCAAGCAATGCGTGAAGTTGAACTGTAAATAAGTACAAGTTTTAAAAAAGAAACATGTTTTTCTCATTTTCAAATTAGTGCAATCGAAGGACATTCATATTTTTCGGCATTGAGTTTTTTGTTTATTTCGTCGAAGTGATCTTTCTTATAGTTGATCTGGTTCAAGCCGGTCTGTTGTGGTTGCATCATATTGCATTTGCTTGGTGCTCTCTGATTTATTTTTATGCAGAACAAATCATTTTAGTGAATTTTTTTCACAATACTGCCGAGTCGTCAAAACGTACAAACCTATTTGGTTGCACCGAACACATAACGACATGTATGTTGATCACACACCTTAGCTTTTCAGAAAGGACCCACAGTAAGAAAATAAGGTTCTGAATAAAAAAATCCGACTCTTGAGACAACGCAGAAGCAACAGCTCTGGTTTCAGTCCCGCAGGCTACTCTACTGCAAAGCAAAGTTCGCGTTTCCTGTCTTCAAAACGTGTTGGAATTGAAGTTCAAAACATATGACATTCGAAAATTTTAAAAATGCTTTTATCTTCACGCATTTTTTGTCCAAGTCTAGTGGGCTTTTTTCAAATAGGCTACTGAATTTCGATTTTGTATGCTTCATGTGAATATGTGCAGGCTAGCCTATAGCAGTGCTCATGTAACCATTTTCCTTACTGGTAACGCCAATGTATGTTGTAATTCAAGAGCAAGGACCAAGAAATATAAAAATAAGCAATATTTTTCAACTGTGCACATTTCATTGACTATTTTGCAGATGTTTCTATGCTCGTGAACGTTGTGTGAGGTGTGTGCTGACATAGCAAGTTATTCGATATTTCCTACTGATCCTTGTCTGCTAAAAACCAACTGGATTTGATGTGCAAACTACCGGACGTCACATAAGAAAATGTTTTACATTCACATAATTCTTCTTGTGATTCTGAGTGGGTCTTTTCAAATATTGTATTTCAACTTTGCACGTTTCATGTACATGAAAAATCAAGAGTGCAACACGTAGGCTAACCCAAAGCAAAGCATATTTCACTTTTCTTACTAATGCTTGTTGCCTAATGTGCATTAGATTTCAATTTCACCGGCAAGAATTGTAAAAATAAGTAATCGTTTTTGGTTGCAGAAGTTGTCTTGGAAGATTTTCATATGTTTACAATTGTGGGTAGATCATCTGAAATGTTTCGACTGTGCATGTTTCATGTCAAAAAAGGTGCAATGCGTAGGCTAAGCTGTGGCTGAGCAAGAGCATACTTCACAATAATTCTTACTATTGTGCCAGTTATATGACCAATAAGGCCCGTGGTTGCTAAATTTGTGACAACAGTGCATGGAGCACCACCAGTATTGAGCAACATTTACTCTGATTCTGTGTTGAATCCCTTGTTCTATTTCGCCATAGGCAGGCTACTTTACGTGACTGAAAAAGTGTAAAATATTATTGAAAAAACATCTTTCCATGTGTCTACGTTTTTCGTTTCTGTTGCATTTGACACTTCAAACTTCGACCAGAATATAATTTTGATCTTCATTCGATTGTGAACAAAGGCTACTGGCCAAATGTTTTATTTTTTACCTTTTGATGTTTTTGCTTTTGGTACCCATTGCGTTTTTCAGGCGACAATTACATATTGCCTTTGAAATAATAAAGTGTATTCGATATCCAACAAGTTAAAATTTTAGGTTCAGTTGAGCTTCAGAATTATTGCTGACTTATTCAAATACGTGACCGTGCTCCCAAAATGTTTCAATATGCCTCAGTGATAGCGATGAAAAGTTTTTTGCATTTTGAGCTGGGGTACTGACGGTGTTAGTATTATTTAAAGACCTTAGCAAGCCTTTACCAGCATGGAATTATATACTTTTGTGAGCAAAATATTGTCCAATATAAGTTTGTATTAGGTAAACAAATAGGCTACTTCGAATTCAACCCTGATTCAGCTCAGTTTTTTATGGACGATTTTGGTGGCATTCGTGTTATATTTTTGTGAAGTTCCCCTGTATCCCACAACCTTAACTTTTTTGGAACAATTATGAATGTTACTGATCGCTTTGTAATAGAAGCATTACTGCATACTTTGCTGGATGTTAGTCTAGAAGGCACAAAGCCAAGCGCACCAGTAATGCATGCACGGACGTGGCCGGTGCAAAAGCGAAAATTCTCGCGCGTGCGATGGCGGTGTCACAACCTTGTTCACGCAGACGTCATTGTGTTAATCCGAAATGATCTTGACTGACGTTTCAGAGTCCACCAGCTTCAAAAAATAGTCCGGTTTCAGCTAACAACTGAACTCTGGAATTAAATCGGAATCTAAAGTGTTAAGCTCAAGTTGAGCCTCCTCGTTGTTGAGATGGAAGGCTGCTGACACCGTTTTTGTAGTGCTGAGCTTTAGCTTCCAAGCCTGGAGGTACTCATCTACAGTTGCCATGTCCTTGGTCAGCACCCCTTCCACTGCCTGCCAGTCTCCATCAATATGCATGATTGCTAGGTCGTTAGTATGCATTAAAGCCGATGAAAAAATATCAAACACTGTCACTGCAGTTCTCTAATTTGGAACAGGCTACAACCTACATTTCCCTTCTAACATTGCATACTATGCATAGTACCATTACGAAGCAACAATGTCCCTGCCTTGTCTAAGTGGCGCCTGCGCAATGACATGAAACAATTCACATTTTTGAACACTTCAAATTGATATTGCGTCAAACGCACTTGTTTCGGAATTTCCTCCTCTGGCAGTGCCATCTCCAATGCAAGCAAAGCTGTCAGAAACTTGTGCTCTGCCACGCACATGCAGAGCTGTTTTGTAATATTTCGCTTCATGGCAATAGGACAGTGTCCAATCGCTATCATTTTGTTTTGTAGTTTCGGCCTAAATTTTATCTGCTGTTTGCACCTACTAGGTTGCCACCAAATCAAATAAGTTTAGGCCTTCCTCAGCATCACGACAAGTAATGCAGGGTCTTTTCAATTGAACCTATAAATTGTGGTCACATTATCTGAACAAAATATCAGTCAAGCGTTGTATTTCAAAAACAGTTTTTTCAGAATTGAGCAGTTGACGATGTGGTTTTCTGCAAAGAAAGTCCTATATTGATTTCAAGTAAGTCACTTACACATTATGATGTAAAATCATCAGAGCAATTGCAACTCAATCGTTCTTCTTCGCAGTGATTTAGCAAGTATATTTATAACACCGCCATCTTTGATAGTGTTGCAACCTCTCTGGTGGCGTTGCGTTGATTGTGTGATTCACCACAAACGGGATGTGCGTGAAAAATAACACGATTATACTTGTAGCGCGAGCAAGCAATAGTACGAGAGATTGCGAGCATGATCTCTATTGTTGCTTGCTGCAACAGTGTGAAGCTTTGCGCACATGCTGCTCAGGATTTCTGATCGGAACAATAGATAGCACTCTACAGATGCTGTATGGCTGACATTTGCTAAATGTTTAACAAGCTAAGTATCTTTTCAGCACCATGTTCATAGGAACAAACATCGATTGTGTAGTAATAAATGTGCTGTGACCAAAAGCAATGATAATTTGGAAATTTGACGATGAGATCAATCCACTGTCTATTCCACAGTAAATAGTTGCGCTAGGCTACTAGTCCTACTAATCAAGTTGTTTTTGGATTTTAGGTAGAGCTCGGTCAATAAGGCTTTTTGGACCGATACTGATGCTCTATTTTTCATTGCCGATGCCGATATTTTGCAACACTCAAACTACAGTTAACACTTCGAGAGCGGGGGTATGATATATTCGTACTTTGATTTCGGCCAAACACCAGCAGTTGTCAGTTGCCTTACCAACGCCCTAGCTCCTCCGCCGATTGCGCTAGAGAGCTGTTTAATGGCTCAAACGGATCGGCCAGCCTAGTAGATTGCACTCGAAAAAAATTTTTTGGTTGGGGAGTGCAGATTTTTTGTGAGTGACGTCATAAGTGAAGTAGTTTTAGGGTCATTTTGGCTCATGTTGCCCGGCCTAGGGCCCAACTGCTAGGCCAAAGTGTTTCGCTGAAGTTTTCATTGGAAACTGGACTCGAGTCCGAGTCTTTTGAGCCTTTGATCGACTTTCTAACGTTTCTGGTTCAAAAGTTATGATCTAAAATAAACAAATTAATTAATTATCTAATTAGTCTAATATTTTTACAAACTAACATCATAACTTTTGAACCCGAAACCCCAGCAGGTCGCCAAAAGTATCAAAAGACTCGGATTGTAGCCTAGTTTGCAGTTAAAACTTCAGCGAAATACTACCACCTAACGGTTGGCGCCCAGGGCCAGGCAAAGTGGGCCAAGGTGGCCTAAAAGTTTTCCACTTATGACGTCACTCACAGACAACCCCCATCCCCCACACAAAAAAATTTTTTCGAGTCTAATCTACTAGACTGGCCGCGTTTTTTGAGACTTTTGCCGGGTCTGTAGAGCATACAGGAGCGGAGAAATTCCCGCGCAAAGCCACGTGCGAATCAGCTGTTTTTTGCGAACCGCTTGAATTAACCCGGCTCTCAAAGTGTTAAAAGACAATACTTCAGTACGATGAAGAAACATACAACATGGAATTCTGTGCAAACCTGGGTCACTAAGACAGTCAAAAACCACGGCCGTGTTCGCAGGCAACCATCTGCTTACTGCACAAAACCTGGGAGCGAATGTTATGTCATAGACTGGTTTATTGAGATGGTTGTGGAGTGGTCTGAATATTGCTCACTCCTTGATTCAGCTCTCTAGTGCAATCGTCGGAGGAGCTGGGGCGTTGGTAAGGCAACCGAAAACTGCTGTCTTTTAGGCCGAAATCGAAGTACAAATATATCGTACGCCAGCTCTCAAAGTGTTAAAGGCTGGAATTTTTTCCTGTTTAGTGTGTGAACTACTTGCTGCGTTTGCTCATATCAAAATTAACCAGGTTGGGGCCTAAAACAAGTTTGTGATGCTGCAGGTGAACATTGGGAAAGTACGATAAGCTGTTTTGCAAGTTTTCAATGACCTAACCATGAACAAAACTATGAGTGAAACGTGTACTGCCTATCAAAAGCTGTTTGCCAATGTTACATAACTAATATCTGGTCTTGTTCAGAACATTTCAAATTTCAGGACATTTTCTGAAATAATATACAGTACATTGATTTGTAACTGCAAACAGTACATTAATTAACAGTATCAAAAGGACTCATGCAGGCTGAGAATGGCACACACACTCTAAAGAGGATGCAACAAAGAACAGTGCTGAGTACATGCCCTCTGGAGTATAAATTCAAGTCTATCAGCGATAAAGCAAGCAGCCAAATAACCATGCTTAAACAATTTGTCTTGGCGTGTGTAACTCTATGTAGAAACGTTCTGTGCAGTAGTTAAGGTTCTCGACAAGCATGAATGTTTTTTCTCTTCCAAAGTTATCAGGAAAGTACAAAAACGTTTTTTTATTTGCGTTTCTGGAAACAGTTCAAAGATGTGGTCCTCGAGTGAGTTTAAGTAATACCTGTATACAGATCACGAATGAAAATCCCAACTCTTTGTGGTTCAGAGGCTGTTTGAAAGCATAGTTCTTTTGAGTTGGTCCACCTAGGTAAGACCAGGATCCTGCAGTAATTTTGTGCAATGTAAATGCATTGTCATGCTGCCAAATGTTAGGAAAGCAGGAAATAATGTATTAGAAACATTTATATAAGTATATTCAGGCATGTTGATAAAGTTTAATTGCTTAACAACTTAGCGGTTGGGCTGTTTCAGTCTAAAAACCAGCAGTTTGCATGTGTTTTGCGCAAGAATAACTCCAGCAAATTTTTTATTTTTTGGAGTTTTTATGAGTGACATCATAGGCAGAGTAGTTTTATATCTTTTCAGTCCACTTCATCTGGCCCTAAGCCCAAACAGCTAGATGGTAGTATTTCGCTCATGTTTTCCTTGGAAACTGCGCTAAATCTGAGTGTTTTGATACTTTGGATGACTTGCTGAGATTTCAGGTTCAAAAGTTATGACCCAAAATCAACAAAATAAGCAAATAGTCCACTAATTAGGTAATTATTTTGTTTATTTTAGGCCACAACGTTTGAACCAGAAATGTTAGAAAGTCGATCAATGGCTCTAAGGCTCAGATTCTAGCTTAGTTTCCAATGAAAACTTGAGCAAAATACTTCCATCTAGTGGTTGGGCCCCAGGCCAGGTAACATGAGCCAAAATGGCCAAAAACCTACCTCACTTATGATGTCACTCACAAAAAAACCCGAATTCCAAAACCGATTTTTTTTTCATTGCAGACTCAGAAGACTTACCAAGTCTTTTGAGGGTTTGAACAGCTCTCTAGCGCAACCAGCTGAGGAGCTAGATGCAGTTGGTAAGACAACCAAACTATGTTTGATTTTAGCCCGATTTCCAAGTACAATATATTTGTGCTGACAGCGGACGTGTTATTGCCAGTGTTAACTGCTTTTTTGTCTCAAAAATGCTTCCAATGAACTGAAAATTTTGCAAAAAAGGTGGCTCTAGTAGGCCCAGGCTTGTTGCTGTCATATGCAGCCTAAAATGATTTGGAAATTATCTGATGTGTAGGCAATTGATTAACTAAGTGTAAAGGTAATGAAGTGTTGGCCGTGCTTACTGTTTCAGCCTAAAACTGGAAAACGTCTAGCAGTATCTACCTTCTGGCATTTGAATTTCCTGCCAAAACCACCCGGCAACTGTGAATAATGCCACGGGGAAACCACCTGGCAACCAAAGTGTTAAGGATCAGCTGGCTAGACAGGTAGTACACAAAATAAAGATACCTTTTTGTGAGATTGTCCATCAATACTTGTGAGATCTTCTTGGCTTCCACTTGAAGACCGATAGAAATGATCAGCTGCAACATGGTGACGTCCTAAATTATAATAAATGAATTATTACGCCAGCTGCAAGCACAGCAGTAATAATGTGCATGGTCTAAATTTTTGTAGTTAGAGAATTTATCACAGATGAAAGTTTGCCAATTTGCAATTACTACGGTGGTACAATGGGATAGAGCACATGTCGCTGAAACTGGTAGGCTGGGTTCAAATCCCAGATGGATCACACCAAAGACTTGAAAAATGTTATTTGCAGTCTGTGCAGCTTTGTGCTCAGCATTACTGGATGGGTCCAAGGGAAAACTTCACACGTGGTGCTGCCATTGGCTGCCACTAGTGCAGCATTCACTGTGAAATTAGACATATGGCTCATGGAGTAGACTAAGCAAAGATGGGTGGGTACCCACAAGTCATTTTTGACACTCCACAAATGTCAACGTGTTTTGTTGTTCACATACGTAACAACATAATATGGAATTAGAATTTGTTTATGCAGTGAATGAAAGATATGAATTCATATGCCTGCTCACTTTCAAATGAAAGATATGAATACATATGCCTGCTCACTTTCAGATACATCAAGGTGTACAACAGAAAATCTTCACTTTTGACAACCTCCTGCTCACAACCACCAAATTACCTAACCAAGAAGATATCAGCTTGTTCAGTTTGTAAGCAATCACAGATGACAACTGATGGTAGAACACAGCAATGGAAGCATGCAACATGAGCACTACTAGGTACTCACCTGCTGACTGAACCACTAATAGTTTACAATAAAGACTAGGCGGAGCGCACAATCAAACATACTAGAGATAGACTCATATATCAGCCGGCCAATATTCTGGGTTTTGCCAATATATCGGTATCAGCCAAAACAGCTGATTTTATCAGCCTCAGTACATGTTGAAAAAATGCTGTTATATTCCTCACACATCAAAAAGCAAGTCAACACAGTTATCATGCAGCAATGCCAGCAGGTACGTTTTCATAAACAAGCAGACAAGATGAACCATGGAGCACACGTTTGCCATCACAGCCAAAACAAAACCATCATTGTAAAGTTTCGCAATGCTTGAAGCTTATTGTTCAGACCGCACTACCACCTGCAGGTGTTGTGTACGAATAAACTCTGGTTGTACTTATAGAGAAGTTTTTGCAGCATGAAAAGTTAAACTGTAACTTAAGGTGCAGAAGTCCAATCAATACCTAGTTTAGCGCAGATTAATTTAAAAAAAGTTTGCATGAGAAATGAATTGTGTTATGTTAAGCAACATTTGTGGTGTTATTAATGATTACAAATGCAATAGTTGCTCACTAGTAACGCCAACTTTCACTGTGAAGCACTTGCACGTAACATCTTACAAGGATTCTATTTTCTTAACTTGATGTATTAGGCTATAAGCACACTGGTTTATACTGATATGTAACATTCTTTTTTATTCATGGAACTGTTTATTCATTACAGACAGTGCATACAATGCAACGAGTTAATCAGATTAATTAAAAATCATAGCAAAATATTGAGATTGCAGCAGTTCGAAAAATTTTAGCTCATAAATCCTAATTTTTAAGGTTTTTAAAAAAGATAAAGCATGGAATACATCATATTTTTGATAATGAAGCAGAAACCAAGATTTTTAAATTTTGGAAATATCTGTTATTGGTATCGACTATCAGTCCATGAATGGCCGATATATCAGTATCAGCCCCAAGAAAGCCATATCAGTCAACCTCTAAAACATACCTAGTTATAGATGGTAGGATTCAGTGTGTGATTAGAGCACTTAATAACAGCCACCCAGACTAAAACCACTTGGGGCATTGCAACCAATGATAACAAGATGGGTGGTAATGCCCCCGCACAACCAAATTAATGATGTTGGGTTTCAAGCTGATTACATTGGATGGACTGAATTTGACTGCATTCAGGCATCTTATGCAAAGAATTCCTAAGAATATTGACAACTCTATGTTCACTCTACTACAGTGTTATATGCACAAATATCTTATTTCACGAAAACATACTACCAAGTATCATCTAATGATTTGTCATTTACAACAACTTACAAATTCAAAAATGAAAGATTTAAATAAATAAGCATATACCTTTACCACCACGTCTGTATCTCCTATATTTTTCAAGATACAATTCTTTCAATGTCGCTGATTTGAACGATTCTGTTATCTTCTGTCGAGCAACTCTGAGCTTTTTTGTTACTTTTGTTGAACTTTCAGAACTTGGAGATTCTGCACAATTCACGTAAGGCACAACTTCATTAGTAGAACAATCTTACAATGGTATACTGCATAGCAAAGTAACTTAACAGTGAAACAGCTAGAACTCGTGTTACCAACTAGCAGGAATTGGCTTGGTTTCCAAGTGAGCCCTGGAACTAATTGAAGCAGTATTCACATCAAACATTTGTGTTCTGAATAAAAGATGATACCACCAATGCTTCCAACATAGAACAAATGGCGATGGAAGGCAAAAATGATCGGTGTGGCCAGAGGCCAAGAATTATTAGAAAAAAGTGAATGATCTGTGTTTCTCAACATCAAAATTCATTGTTTTACTTAACATTGTCACAAAGAAGCATAGTCGTGTAATCAGAAGACAAAGCATACAATCAGACACACATCACACTTTTCCAAGTATTTCTGATTTCTTGAAACAAATTCTGAAGCTATCTTTTAAACATTCAAACTTTCTGCACAATTTCCATGAACAAACAAATCATTTGGTGATTCAGTCTTTGCACACTCATGGTCATTCAGAGGTACGTTTTCAAACAAACAAAGAAATGAAAAAGAATGCTCTACAGAAGCAGTTGTAACTGGCAGCACATACATAAGCTGCAGACGTTTCCTAACTTTCAGAAAAAATGTTGCAATTTGAAGTAAATTTTAACAGTCAGGGGCATAGTGTCAGTGAATGCAAGGCATGCAGTACTTGCCTTGCTTTCAGTGAATAGAACTTAATCACTTCAAAACTTTAAATGAAGTTTTAAATCATAAACACAAAGAAAAATAAAAAACAAAATCTCCTCGCAAATATTTGTTGTCAAAGTTTTTTCACAATAAGTTAGTTCTCATAAAAGAGCGTTTCAAATGTTTGGTTTTGCTACTGAATTCCGTAAAAAATATTGGGTAAACATGCATGCGGAACAAGAAGCATGCATGCAAAATCTGCAATTGAATGCATGTTTCAAAAAAAAATTTTCAATAATAATTAAAGTTTTTGTTAAAAATGCGCCAAGGTTTTGAAGCTAAACAACCTTTTTGCTAGTATGTTGTAGTACAAAATTTTTTCTATTCAAAAGTGTCTGTTTATTAGCAAAATTTTTTGTTTTTGGATACCAGTAAATTTACTTTTCGTAAACACTGCAAAATTGCTATTGGAATCAAGGCAAATAGCTCCAGTAGTCGTTTTGCCTTATGAAACAAAATAGGCACTGTGTATCTGTAAATGTTTCCAACTTGCCACAATGACAATCTGCCCTTTCATTTTTAAACTTATGTTATTATTTATTTTAGTGCAAAGCCTACATACTGAAGGAAAAAATGCACTATAGTATTTCAACTGTGGTTTGAGCAATGCAAAAATATTGGAATCAGTTATCATCAATGAAAAACATCAGTGTTGGTTTTGGCCAAGAAAAGCCTTAACGTTTCAGCTGTACCTTTCGCCATAGCCAATTTCATGCTCATAACAATTTTTAGCTAAGCAACAATATAAAACATTAAAAGCAATTTATATTTAACTAGTCTTATTACTTTGACAGCACCATTTCACAATAAGATATTTTTCTCACTCCTTTGAAACAGTCTGACATAAAAAAACAATTGAAGTTTTATTTGACAAACCTCTTTTTTCAGCTGTGTTTTCCGACATACTTCACACTTGTTTCTTTACCTTCATTTAAACTCTTCTTGCACCAAATATGCTTGACCACAAGACATGCCAACTTTCCTTAGATCATCCAAAAATAGAAACTATGTACACCACATTGAAATACTTTATCATTTAGGAAAAGAAAACATTTGTTGATTTTACATATAACTGCCATTAGAAACATTCAAAGTTACACAATAACATATTAGTATATTAACTCAAGACCTTAACCACAAGTTCTGAAAAGTTGACAGAAAAATCCAGAGCCGAAAATGCAGAATCAAATGTTAAAAAAGGTCAAACTAAAATCCCAGACCTATTATTCTGGTCAAAAAATTTAACTTATTCAACCAAATACATAATCAATGTACAATGTTTAATGACCTTGGCCACTTCATGTAGCTTTACAATGATTGTAATCAAGCCAGCTCATCAACATCTTCACGCCCAGCCTGTTTCAAGCATTTCGCGCCAAAACAGCCAGATCGCACATGGCTTTGCGAGAGTGTAACTCTGGCGCCAAAAGCACTGGAGAGCTGTTCAAACACTCAAAACTCGGCAAATCTTTTAGCTTGCACGAGAAAAAAATTTTTTTTGGTTGAGGGTTGTGGATTTTTTGTGAGTGACCTCACAAGTGGAGGACTTTTAGTCAACCTTGACCCACTTCACCTGGTTCTAGGCCCGAACCATTTGGTATTTTGCTGAAGTTTTTATTGGAAACTAGGCCACAATCGGAGTCTTGTGATACTTTGGATGACCTGCTGAGGTCTCTAGCGTAGTGGGCGGAGGAGCCATGGCATTGATAAGGCAATCAAAAACTGCTGGTTTTAGGCCGATTTTCAGGTACGAATATATCGTACACCGGTTAACACAACCTTGTTAGGTGATGCATACTAGAGTGCTGTGCAGCAACCAAAACTTTTCCACAGATCTGATCTTCTGCAGTCAACAGATTTGAGGTGATAAAAACCACGTTTCCATAGAGTTGTTACCAGCTGTGCGTTAAGCGCTGTCTTATCCATTAAGAAGGGCTGTTAGATTGAATTATTCCTTACCATGTACGATGGTAGCATTAGAAAATGGAAATTTCACTTGCCTGCTGCATGCAGGGTTGCCAGATGCTTCACGAAAAAGTGTTCATCCAATTGTTGGCAAATCATTTTTGAAAATGGCAATGTTTTTGCCAATATTAATTTTTTTAAATTTAACGTTTTTTCAATTCATATTTTATCTACTTCATTTTTTAACTTTGACAGTTAAAAAAATATTTGTCTTAATGAGAATCAAAATGGGGTGAATTGATTCATAGTTAAAAACTTGATGTAATATTTCAGGTTCATGATTAGGCCTACTTACAGAATCACTGCTTTAAATCAGACTTGCGCTACTCAGAAACCTCAAAGTGCCAAATTGATCAACATAAATTTTTCGCGGGCCGCAAATGTCTTATCTATTTTATTTCATTATGGTTTGGAACAAATTCTGGAACAAGATATCTAAAGAAAATGCTTTTGCAAAATTATCTATAATCAAGAAAGCTCTCATAGGCCACAAAAAAGCTCCGAGGGTTGCATGTGGCTGCGAGCCCAGGGATGCCATAGAGCATGGTAATGACTCCTGCACTTTCGTAAGGGTGGCAACAGGGGCAGAGGTGCCTTTTCCTAAAAGTATCATAGCTCAATTCATTGTTTATAAAGATCGACTTCAAATAAATTTATTTCAGCCATTTGCGGTCACTCAGAAAATTCAGAGGGGTTTGCTGTATCTCTTTTACTATCTTTCAGGTCAACATAGTTGCTGATCAAAAACAAGCATAATTAGTAATGATATTTTGCTTTACATAAGTTTCCATTGCTGTCAACTCTTTTACCACCCCCTGCTGTTGCTTCGGTGTCCTTGCGTGGGTCATATGTTTTGTAGGCCTACTATAAATGCACACAAACCTAAGTCTAGCAAGACTTGAAACACAGTGAGAAGTCAATTTTGAAAAAAATACACATTTCAGATTGTTTGTGAGTTAAAGGTAACATTGCAATGCTAACAGCATCATCTTCAAGCAATTTATCATGTTCAAACACATGATCAGTTGTACTTGTAAGAGATTCCCAGCCATTAATGCTGAACTAAATTTTCAATTTAAAGTTTAAGTATTAATTTGATAAATAATTCAAAATGTATTTGTATTTCACAAAATGGCAAATATTTGGCATGATGAATATTGCCAAAAAAGGTGGCAATTTTTTTGAAAAAAATTGATTTTTGCCAATATTTTCCAAATTCGGCACTATCTGGCAACCTTAACCACATGGCAAGAGTCTGACCTATTGTTTTGCAACAATGGATTATTACATCATATTGTAATAATTGCTGTAAGCCTACTGGCCTAAGTGCAATGCTGGCAAACAAGTTTAGTACATCCACAGGTTTTGCGATTTTTAAGCTGATTATTTTCACGTCTTTTGCAATTTTTTAGCTGAAAATTCAGTTACCCCCACAAAGAATTTTACATCCTGTACCTACCCCACACCCATTCCCACCCTTCCCCACAGCAAGTTCAACTCATGCACACACCTACACACATAGCAGTGCAGGTTCCTGCACTTGCCCCACAAATTAGGGTTCCCGCAACCCGCACTTGATTTAAATCAAGCAATAAAAAAAAAATCATCTCGTTTCAGAGCTTTGTGTGATGTCTACGACACATTTAATGATCATTCTAATAGGTTTTCATATAGCTTATACCGTATTAGTGTAGAAGGCAGAGTTTTTATGAAAACACAAGTTAAAATCACTTGAAGTTTTTTCAATCATAGCAACTATGAGGGTACAATTCTGTATCATTTAACTGCAAAAATGACATGTGGACTAAAATCATTAACTCTTGTAGATTCAAAAGTCATAACTATTAGAATGCCACAAGTTCGAAAGTGTAGACTGTCACAAAATGAAATTTGCATTTAAATTCCATCAAATGAAGGCAACTTACTGTAAACCTAGTTATAGAACATATTTTTGATTCATGAAACATATCTTATTATAAGTTTTTGACATTTTATGCATGTATGTCACGAGTATCAATGAAATCATTAAACTGGTAGTTTCAGTATATATTGCCATTTCAATAAATATTTCATTTTGTACACTGGTGTTATGAACTTATTTGCATAAGCACAAAAAGGTTTGAATGGAAGTTTGCCATTTCTAGTCAGGGTTGATTGATTTAAATCATTTTATTCAAATCAGTGATAAAATCAACACAAAAATCATACGCAGTTTTGAAGCTTTCTGTGATTTATATGACACATATAATTGGTATTCTAATCAATTGCACTTATTATTGAAGGCATTGACTTGTTATGACAACACAAGTTATGAAAGCAATTAAAGTTTTATCAATCATATTAACACATTGACTGCCAGTCTACGAGTATATATATCATACTTGGAAATCAGAGAAAAACCAGGCATATTTTAGTTGACTTACCAACTGCACAGCTCCTCAGCCGACTGCGCAAGAGAGCTGTTCAAACTCTCAAAAGACTTGGCAAGTCTTCGAGTCTGCAATGAAAAATTTGTTTGGTTTTGGGTTTCAGTTTTTTGTGAGTGATGTCATAAGTAAGGTAGGTTTTTGGCCATTTTTGGCTGCTGGTACTTGACCTGGGCCCAACGGCCACATGGAAGTATTTTGATGAAGTTTTCATTGGGAACTAGGCCAGGATTTGCATCTTTTGAGATCTTGATGGACTTTCTAGCATTTCTGGTCCAAAAGTTATGTTGTAAAATAAACAAAGTAATTATCTAATTATGGGATTAATTACTTTGTTTATTTTAGATCATAACTTTTGAAGGTATCATTTGCCCATATTGGGGTCTTTGCAACTCCATAACTCACCAGTCGATTGAGCTAACGCTGTTCAAACCCTCAAAAGATGAGGTTTGAAAATTTTATTCACAAGTGAAGATGAGTTACTGGAGACAAACTCTTGTCAAATTTTTACAACAATTGAATGAATACAGTAAGACTGAGTTAGTTTTGAAGTTGATTGATGGTTTTCTTGCTAGTCACTGCACTTCATTGAGCACAAGAAGTAGTCATTCTGTATGGCCATTAACTTTGCGAAACCTCAACCAATTTCAAAACCATTTAGTTTGTTGGAATCAGCATGAAAAGTTCTATCTGCTTATTAAATTTGAGGATAATTTGAGATGGTGGGTTGACTTTTCCACTTTTTTTGGTTAATTTGACATGGAATGACCTAGGCCTCCTCCATTATTCCCAGTAGGCCGATGTCCATTGAATATTTCTGCACCACAGTTGGTGTCTCAGTATTGGATGCCAACAGCTGTGCTACATTCAACAAAGAGCAGTGCACTATGTCCACCTAAACCTGATCCACATCTGAAAAGCTGGCCTACAAAAGACAGAAGATGGTTCCTCTTGGTGCCACAATATGAACCGCTGAAGTGCAAAAATTGTCTGTGTGGGTAGGAATAAACTTGAAAGGAAAGCAGTCAGTGACCCAGGCAATGTTTCATTTTAACTGGGTTTACACTTTCTCATGCCAAACTCTTCGCTGATTTATGCAAATCCATGACACAAACTAGTTGCAACCAACCACTTCTTGGGCAACTGTATTGATGCAGGAGACAGCAACCATACTCAAGCATTTCTAGTTCAAAAGTTAGGGCCTAAAAACAACAAATTATATCATCTCCTGACTATTTAATTATCAAGTTTTTGTTGTGTTCAGGCCATAACTTTCAAACCAGAAACTCTAGAAAACCAGGGCTCCAAAGACTCAGATTATGGCTTAGTTTTGAATAAAAACTTGAGGCAAAAAATTGGCTCTTGCAGTTGAGGCCCAGGGCCCTATCTTTATTGTTTGAATTAAATCAAGATTCAAAAATCACTGATTTAAATCAATCATCTCTGCTGGTTAAAATATGCATGCACTCAAAGTCATTGTTATTCTTGTGATTTGCTGTCTCAATGTTTGCTATTACAAGGCCTGTATGAAAAGCAGTGTGTTTGATTATTACATCCCATACCAGACTCAACAAGTCTTGCCATTTTTCTTTAACATGCCAATAACCTAGCACATGACTCAAAAGTATGATGCAAAACCATTCAAGAAGTCTCAAGTGTGCACTTCTCAAAAAATGCAGTCTAAGTTATAACATTAACAAGCACTACAATTAATTTTATAAATTATGAAACAATAAATGCAGTGTACCTACATAAGCTTTTTGAAGTAGCCAGAGATTAATGAATCAGTCAGTTGGCTAAAACCAATGTGTATGAATTTACTTTTGGGTGTCACTGACTATGGGTATTTACAACATGCTTTTTTTTCTGGAGTATAATACATATGATAAAGAACACATTAACATATTGTAGATGATGAATATAGTGTAATATAAACACCTAGACAAAAAAAAAACTGCAAGTGAAGCAAACACTACAATTAATATTCCTAACAGAAGTTGATGGGAAAACACTTGGTCATCAAAAAACTGTAGCTATCCTATATAAATGGAGACATAGGAACAGTTACAGACATAACAAGTACACATAATAATAGGTCATTGATCAAGCAGAGTGAACAATTTAAAAATTTTGTGTAAATAGAAAAGGTATTCAATTCCAGCAGGGGCAACAAGAATTGCATATAAAACATTTCAAATAAACACATTAAAAGATATATAATACAAGGAGTTCCTTAATTACTTGCTTGAAAATATTTCATAATTACTTGATGAAGTAATTTTTCCATAACATGATGTTTCAAGTAATTTGTTTTCAGAAAAGCTAAGATTTTAAAAGCCACGTCTGTTGCTACAAATGCAATATTATACATGACATGCATAATCACACATATAACAAGTCATTGAGGTGAATAGATTTCTTGCCTATGAGTGAGTAGAAAGTAGACTCAGCCTGAATCTAGTAGAGAGTAGTGCTGTTGAGAGAGTCTAGTAGAGACTAGCGCTGTTGTTCAACCTTTGTGGGCATAAAGTAAAAACAATGTGAAACCCATCTTTGTACTATTAAGTCACGCCAGATGAAGCAAAATAGCATATTTTCTTATGTGAAGCAAAATAATAACAACGGTGAAAGTGTGGACGGTAATGAGCAATGCAGTTCAAATGTAAAAGAGGCACTTAATACAAAGCGGAACAAATGTAATTCAATTGCCAAAGTTGGAAAATGGGACAACACATATTTTAGATACGGGTTCTTTTTGCCGGATGACCAAATTCTGAATATAGCAGCTACATTCCAAAAATGCAAGAACAACTGAGTCATTAAATTTCTTATTTTTTAACTTTTGTAATAACTGTTTATTTGTTGAAGTGTCTAATAATGAAATATTTGATTTTCTTAGAAGTAATTTTTGTTTTTCAAATTTTTGTTAATGGGCTTCCATGACAACACGAAAGTATGTCAGGGGTCCCACGATGACAAAAAGGTTGAAGAGCACTGATCTAGATCCAGAGTGTAGATTGTGAGTGTATATATTAAAAGCGTATACAAACATTACACTGCAGCTGACATGAAGGTTACAGAGAGATTAACTGCATGGCATACACTCACCAATACAGTTTGTGAGCGACTGCTCAATGCCAAAGTCACCTGGCAAGAGCAGGCACAAGGAGTTGCTGCCTCCCTTCGTGACTTTCCCATGACTTGAAGAAATATGCCAATTCAGATGTATTGACTGTGAAAATGATTAGAATCATACAGTAATTGCACCTTTTCACGATTAAAGGACAAATGTTTATTCAATTTGTTATTTTGGATCCTTAATTCATATTGCACATTTCATGATTATGGCAGGAGAAGCACTGCCTCCCTTGATGGCACGTCACTGGTTCAACCCCAACCAGGCTAGCCATTGTGTCCGGACTTTTGATGCCTTGTTAAGAAATGAATTGTATGAATTTTTGTATGCTGCGCATCTTCAATTCATCTAACTTTTTTATCTGATCACTTCAAATGTTTGATGCTTTTTACAAACCTTCATTTTTCCTTAATTATTCAATGCTGTTGTATGATGTAACCAACTGCAATAGTTGTTGGTGCATTGTTTCGGTGTTCGTGTCTCATCAGTATTGGTTTTGTGTAGTTAAATACTGCTGTGGGCAACGTGTACAAAACAAGCATAAAAAAGTAACAAATATATATAACTAGTAAAATGCTAATTGTCAAATCCTGCTTTAAAATTCAGGAAAATTAATTGGCTGTCAATCTCATGATAAATGCGTTGCGAAGCACTTGAAACCTGGAATAGTTTGCATGCCAATGTACACCCCCATGTGACTTCTGTTTGCCTCAAAATTTTGATGTTACTGTAGAATGCTGTCATTTCCCTCACACTACTGGGTCCCTGCATTATGATGGGTGAATGATGCTACAGTTAGGGTGCTGTTAAAGTGTTTTTCTCAGACTATCAATGTTGGTCGTGTGCAAACACCGATTCTGTAACGCGTTATGGCTAACCGTTTTTTGGCTCTTGTGTTGTATGATTGTGACTGTGATATGGACCACAAGTATGTAATCAAATCATTAATTATTACTGTTATTATGTAATCTGTTAGAAATGTCTTATTACTTAAACAATGATTTTTGTTGCTTGAACCCAGCCCTAATAAGGAGCATACAAAAAATATCAAAGTGGTGTAATAAAACAAAGACAAACCCAAGAAATCCAAATTATATATGCAACATTCACTTACATAACACTGATTATGGTGGCAGGAAATGTGTTTAGAGTTGAAAGACAAACAGATGAATAAGTGAGGCATGCACATCTAGGTAAAAAAAGTAAGTGACAACGGAGGTTATGACACGAAAAGCCATGCAGCAGCTGTGACATTAGAGAACAGATTGGAGTAGCAGGTGCAAAAAGCAATTTTTATCAACACAGACACCCATAGACCATGATGAAATGCCATAGTTGCATATACGTACTGCAGAGAACATAGCATAGTTAAATCAGGATGAAAAGATACGGCTGGAAATAATAATTCAGCCAATCAGAGATTTCAGATATAGTTCCATATTTTTCGGGCCATAAGGTGCACTGGATTATACGATGCAGTATCAATAATTGTTTGCTTAACTGTTCTGTTTTCATACATAATGCACGCTGGATTATAAGATGCATTAAATGAAGAATATAATGAACTGAAAGCTGTGCGTGTGTTTAATTCAGTGTGCACCAATGTGGTCACGAGCTTCGCAGAGTAATGCAATCTGTGCTTCAACATTAAGGTATGTGTTAGCGACTCACAGAACCACATGCACTGCTCACTGCAATCGTTGTTGTTTTATTACATAATGTAATGGTCTGTCAGAAAAAAATCATGATTTTAAATGCATGTGAAAACCTCTGGTAAGACAGTGGACAAAACTGTCAAGTGGTTAACAGCAGTCTTTGAACTCAAACATGCGCAGCACTCATGGTTAAGCTATAACTAGCAATTAAATAAATAGCACAGTATACCACATAAAATTGGTTCTAGGTGTGGAAGTACAACCAGATTCAGACAATAGGTGCACTGCATCATAAGGCAAACTTTCAATTTTTCAGAAAATTAAAGCATAAGTGTGCCTTGTGGTCTGAAAAAGATTAAAACAGTTCACAAAAGGTTAATCAATAAAAAGAAATCCAATAGGTGAAGGGTAGATGAAGAAGAAATTATGGCTAATTATTGTAGTGAGTTAAAAAAGCTAAGCTAAAAATAATGTAACTCAATCGTAGCTAAATGTTGTCAAATTGTGGCTAAAAAACCTATAGCTAAATTGCCTAATCTAACAAACAAGCATTCCATGACAAGACAACACAGGGAGATACCAAACTCTGCAACTACGCACCAGCTATAACTGCATTCATTTATCATTAAATAGTAATCTGACAGTGGGGAAAAAATGAAGACATTACTGTCAGGTATTGTAAATGGCAAAAACCATCAGATGGGGATGCTCACAGAAGCATGTAAATTGATGTGATGAAGGTTACAAATGATTTTTGCAAGACATTTTTTAGAAAAAAACAAAAATCATAAGGCTCCACGATGCAAAAGTTTAGATTGCTATGCATAGGCAATGTTGGAAGAAAACAGACAGCAAGACAAGACTACACACCAGCAACTATTGCAATTGGTCACCATCATACAATTGCATTAAATAATGGAGGAAAAATGAAGATTTGTAAAAAGCATCAGATCTTTGAAGTGATCAGATAAAAAAATTTGATGGCAACTCACATCTGCGAACAAAGCCATGTAGATTGTTTCTAAAGAAGGCATCAAAGGTCCTGACACAGTGGTTATCCTAGTGTAGGTGAACACTTACATTTAGGGGTATGTAATGTGTAATTTGGTAGGTATTGTTGTGGGCAGCTCGTAAGTGCTTCATACTAGTCAGCAAGGTTTGGTATAAGGGAACACCAAGAAATTTTATGAGGCCACATTTTTAGCAAAACATTCAATATGATTCCTAAACGTATTACAGTATTGTCAGTCACAGTGCACAATTAGTACTACTGTATTTACAAAAATGACAACGCAAACTTTTCAATTTCAACTTCACTAAACAGCTCTTGTTCATCACTAAAAGCATCAGTTTCTTACTCATCATCTGCAGATTCTACAGTGTTTAGTGCTCACTCTGCCACTGTTTATTCTTTGCTCCATTTCAATCACAAATCTCATGAGCAATCCCAAGCGCGCCTGCTGCTCTGGACCTAGTCTCATTGCTATGGGGGCCTGTGGTGGGCTTAGCCAGGCCCCAAAAGCTCCAAGGACCCACAAATTTAAATATGAAACACCATAAATCAGTGGAGTTTGTCAATTTTTAGATTGTGAAGACCCTGGCACAAATGTAAAGCCCCTCTATTGAAGACTTTCTGGCAACGGTTCTGTCTGGACCATTCATTAAAACATTTATCATCGCATTCAGAATTACATAAAGCAGCCAGTTTCATTGCTTGGTGGTAACACGGCGCAGGGTTGAAAATCCTAGCTCTGGCCAGCTGTGACAAATGGAATGAGCAGCAAAATGCAGCTATATCGGTTGTCTAGTTGACCACTAGCCAAGCATGGGCACTGCTTGACTTTAGAAACAATGCGGTGACCACTTAAATGTTCCAAAATGAGCAAAACAAACTCGGTTACTGCCACAGAAGTGGTACAGCAGAGGTCGCAAACATAGGCATAGCCGAATTTGTGTTTTCCCTCCCAAATTTGTAGAACATAGTCATTTTGTGCCACTATTCCAAACAAAATAAGTGTTATTCACCTAAAATCAAACATTTAGTCCCCCCAAATTTTTTCGGCTGGCTGTGCTATTGGTAGCGAAAGCCATCGATATGGCCAATGCGGTCCACCAAAGGTTTATAAGGAAGCTATTTTTCGATTCGTTATCTCTTCTTTCAAAACCCAGTAAATCAACTACCATGTTAACTTTATCTGAAATGTGATCCTGATGAATAGCATCAAATAGTGGAACGAGTTTTTTCCAGGCCTTTCTGGTAGAGATCGACTGATATGGCTTTTTTTTGGCTGATATATCGGCCATTTGTGGACCGATAGCTGATACCATTATATCGATCATTCATGGACCAATACCGGTAACCAATATTTCCAAAATTCGTAGATCTTGTTTTCTGCTTCATTATCAAAAATGTAATGTATTATATGCCTTACCTTTTTTTGAAAAACTTCAAAAATCAGGATTTATGAGCTAAAAATTTTCACATTGCAGCAATTTCAATATTTTACTGTTTTTAAATTAATCTGATTAATGATGATGATTTTGTTTTGGCTGCAACGGCCAAGCTTCATGGTTCATCTGGTCTGCTTGTTTGTGAAAATGCACCTGCCAGCATTGCTGCAAGATAACTGTCTTGACTTGGTTCGTTATGCTACCTGGCGCAAGTTGTCTGGAGGCATGAGGAATATAACAGCGTTTTGTCAACACCTACTCAAGCCGATAAAATCGGCCAAATGAAATCGGCTGTTTTGGCTGATACCGATACATCAGTCAAACCCAAATACTGACCCGATATATCGGTCTATATCTACTTTTTGGTGTTGATCAGAGCAGAGATGATTGTTCAAGCAGTTTGGGCATGAAGTCCTGGCAGGCTCGGTAGTGCAAATATTACCATTCTTTCCTCGACCAGTGGTATAGCAAGCAAACATATTATGCCTTGTTTGTTTGTTTTGTTTTTTTTGGCGCTGTGCAGCGCGTAGTCTATGTAGTGCCAGGACAGAGTTTGGGAAGTCGTATTATATCGGTTGCCCTGTTTGTTTTATGTAGGTCAGGATATAGCGTTGTGCTCTAATTGTTTGCAAGAGTGTGATCCAATCAAAGTTTATTTGCAGGGCACGGATGTTACTTTTTAACTCTGTCCTTTGTTTATTGAATTTGGAGCAATGAATCAAAAAGTGTTCAACAGTTTCCAGAGTGCCACATGTATCACAGAAACTGTTCAGATGTAATCTGAGTTTGTGGAGATGTCCGATGAGTTGGAAGTGGCACACAGATGGAAGGCCTTAGGAGGAAGTGTTATAATGTTTTGTCGATATTTGGGAAAAGTAATTTGTAGTGCGTTGCTTTCTTGGAAGCTGTATACTGGTCATTCCATAGTTGCCAGCAATCAATAGACATGGAGGAGGTGGATTCGGACAGACTTAATTTGATCAAGGCTTTTTTGTAAACAACATCGTTGGGTCAAAGGCCATTTATGGTGCAGAGTCAAGCCAATGCATCTGCTGTGTAATTGCCTGGGATGTGCCGGTCTGCTGGGATCCATAAATAAACAACTCGGGTTTCTCTGTGAAGAAGGACATGATTTAAGTGGTTATAGGTCCACTGGCAGTGACATGGTTAGAATAAAACGCTATGTTTGCCACACGAGCGGAAGAATCTATGTCTACTATGTACAGCGATTTCACTTGTCTCTGGATGTCATTGTCCTTCAATGAGGCATTTACTAATACACCATGATATTTTACTTGCAACAATTACAGGCTCTAGCTTTGCAGCCGGCTGTCTGAGGAATGTCCTACCTGGTTCTGCTCCCATCCTCTTGCACTCATCATTCAGCAATAATTGTAAAGCCATAGCAGTGACCCACATCAAGTGAATCAATCGCAATTTATTGTGTAAGGAAACTAGTTTTGTGTGTTACATATCTTCAGTCTGTGCAAAAGTTGACATAGGAAACAAAAAGAAAAATTACGTACTGTTGCTAAGATCAAAATTCAAGATTATAAAAATTGAGCACAATTACTACCCCTCCACTAAACACACGAAGCACAATTACAACCCCTGCACTAAACACAAAGCACAATTACAACCCCTCCACTAAACACAGTTACGGTCTGTTGCAAACCACGTGATTGTCTGGGACAGAAACCACGCTAAACGCGGAGAGAATTTTTTGTCAATCAGAGTGCCAAATGGCTGTTGCAATCTGGTTCGTTGAACTGTTTTGCCGTGGTGTTTAGTGGAGGGGTTGTAATTGTGCTCAATTTTTGTAATCTTGGTTTTGATCTTAGCAACAGCACGTAATTTTTCTTTTTGTTTCATATGTCGACTTTTGCGCAGGAGTGAAGATGTGTAACACACAAAACTAGTTTCCTTGCCCAATAAATGGCGATTGATTCACTTGATGTGGGTCACTGCTGTGGCTTTACAATAATTGCTGAATGATGAGTGCAAGCTTGAATTATTGCAAGAAGATGGGAGCAGAACCAGGCAGGAGATTCCTCAAACAGCCGGCTGCAAAGCTAAAGTCTGTAATTGTTGTTTTCAATAAGGAGAGGCAAATCCCAGCTGCTGGTGCTTTCGGCTGAGGTTGACATCAAATAAAAAACTTTGAGAGACAAGGGAATGACTTATGAATTGTTGCTTGAAAATTTCTAGCATGGAAAAACTGAATCGTTTATTGTACCGCAACTGTAGAATTACTCCATTTGGCATTACCGCCGAAACTAACTTAAGTTGGCCTGTTAGATTTTTTCCACACTGCACGTCACGGTCTGTTGCAAACCACATGATCGTCTGAGACAGAAACCACGCTAAACGTGGAGAAAATTTTTTGTCAATCAGAGTGCCGAATGGTCGTTACGACCTGGTTCGTTGAACTGTTTTGTGGCTGTGTTTAGTGGAGGGGTTGTAATTGTGCTCAATTTTTGTAATCTTGAGTATTGATCTTAGCAACAGTACGTAATTTTTCTTTGTTTCATATCGACCTTTGTGCAAAACTGAAGATGTGTAACACACAAAACTAGTTTCCTTATGCAATAAATTGCGATTGAATTCGCTTGATGTGGGTCACTGATGTGGCTTTACAATTATTGCTGATATTTTACTTGGTCAGAAAATTGTACACATACCCCATTTAGAAAAGCATTCAATGGAGGAAGTTGTTTATAGTGAAATGGGTAAAAAAAACAAAAATTTAAGTTTGTTGCACATACTCTGAAACAAGCTAAGACATTTTCTTAGTCTTTTGATAAAAGGTTACCCCCATGTCAAAGTATATTGTGACATTGAATTTTTTGGTTATCTTTTCCCAAAGAAAAATTATAACAAAAAAGCACTTGTTTTTCACACAGTTAAAGGGGTAAAAAAAGCTACTGCACTTTCATCCATATTTACCTGTGTTCTGCTCATTAAAAGTAATCCACTTCTTTGCACAACTGTTTAACCATGATGTAGACTTGCAGTGATTTATTTACAGTATGCTTTCATGGAAAAACAGCCGATTACAATATCACTTCTGTTCAAGCAGTCTTGAGCAGGTCATCAGTATGCTTTTCCAAACTTCCAGAGGTTGGCAAACTGTTTGGACATCTTTCTCTTGCTTAAAAATTAAACAAGCCTTTCCTCTGCCAGCATCTGTAAGTATTGGCTGGTCTGGACAATGAAAACAATACTTAACACATAGAAGATAATATCCATGTCTTTCACAGTGGGCCAATCCCACAACAAGCAAGTTTTATTAGTTATACTCTTAATTTTATGAAAGAGGTTCATTTACATACTTGTTAGTGTTTCTTCATTGACATCCTCAAAGAAAACTTTTAAAAGTTGTTCCCAATAGTAGGCTTTAAGGCACCTATGTCTAGCATGCGGCTGCATGTGGCCCAGTTGAAGGTTTTGTTCAGCCCAGTTCAGGTTTTCACTGCAGTGAAAGTATCCTATATCCTGACAACCTGTCGCTTTTTTGATAAATTTGAATTTGCAATTTTGATGCAGGTGGTCTTCAGTGCCACTTCATCACATATGTTACCATTGCAGTTAGCGACACTTAAAAGCACTAGTGTTTCTGTATGCTTTCAAGGAATCCGTCGACTGCCATCTCCTTTCATCTTTTTGCGATGATTCAAACTTGCATATCTCTATTCCAGTATGTACTTTCCACAATGGATGTAAGCAAGGAATCGATCGGCAAATTTTTTATAGGAAATAGATTTCACGTAAAATTACGCATCCTCAGTCCTGAAAATTGCAAGTAAAGCTCACAGGTGAAAAGTTGAAAGGCTGAAGTAACAGCAGAGAAAAAACAAACTTAAGACTGCAATCAAAAATTTCGTAACACAGGCTCATAAATCATAACATCAGTCAATTTGTTGAGATGTTATGATTTATGAGCTTGTGTTACGAAATTTTTGATTGCAGTCTTGAGTTTGCTTTTTCTCTGCTGTTACTTCAGCCTTTCAACTTTTCACCTGTAAGCTTTGCTTGCAATTTTAGGACTGAGATGCGTAATTTTACATGAAATTGATTTCCTATTAAAAATTTGCTGATCGATTCCTTGCTTACACCCATCGTGGAAAGTACATACATTGCAGTTAGGATTCAAATGTTTCCAGTACATTAGCTGAAGCTAAATTTAGTTTGCTAAGATCCAATAAGCCATTCAATGTGCAGCCCTCATTGATATGTCATTCAATGTATGGCCCTGGTTAAGATAGAGACCTAATTTTTGGCTCAGTAAGTCATTTGCGTTACAGCTTGGGGGTCTGCATTCACGTCACATATAAAGCCATCTATGTGAAACAGAATAACAGTTTGCGCAACATGACCTTCAGTAATTATGATGCACAGGTAAGCCCCATTTATAAAAGATCGAATTTTCTGAAAGCGCAGGATATTTATAAACTGGAATTGGCCAAATTAATGCTCAAATTTCATGAGATGGACTATTGCCCAGTACAGTGGAAACCGCTTAATACATACTCGGTTAATGCAACCAACTGCTTATTATATCCAAATTGCTTGGCACGGAATTTTCCTAATCCTTTCCCATTATAAAAACCCCGGTTAATACATCCAGTCTCCGCTTAATACATCTAATTTCAATTGTCCGTACAAGCAAATTGTTCTTTACTTTGCACTAATAATGGCATATTATAAACGAAATAATCGCTTTAGTGTGAAGTGGTTCGTAAGAACACAGATTTGGTGTTAATGTATTGTATTGTAGGCTA
>Ga0210059_1000291_pt1 | contig 58067 bp, 36 predicted proteins | sample Ectturendosymbi2_FD_188042 | JGI IMG/M metagenome (GOLD analysis project Ga0210059, IMG submission 188042) | Ecteinascidia turbinata endosymbiont from Florida, USA - Sample 2 (SPAdes) (version 2) | ecosystem: Host-associated > Tunicates > Ascidians > Unclassified | place: Key West, Florida... | reverse complement strand
GTTCCCAACCTGGGGTACATGTACCCCTGGGGGTACATTTGCCTATCCGAAGGGGTACATTTAAGGTTAGCAATAGAAGGTAAAAATATATTTACATGTTGTTTATTTTCAAATATTTGTACATATATCACTTAATATTATTTTCAAAAGTCATATGCTTATTGTTAAATATATCTGTGAAAAATCATGAGAAAATATTTTGTCATAAGGAGCTTTAGGGGTACATGTTCATCTGTCAAAAATCTGAAGGGGTACATCCTTATCTGTTGAAATGCTGTAGGGGTACATGCTCATTTGTCGGAATGCTGAAGGGGTACATGGTAAGAAAAAGGTCGGGAACCCCTGGTATAGGGTGAAGATAACCAGAAGTTTCGGGTTCTTTGCAACAGTGTGCGCAGTGTAAGTCCTAGGGGGGTTAATCCGTGATTTTCACGCAGGCACGTAAATGTCACGAGTACGTCTCACTATAAGCGTAATTTAATATCATTCAAAAAGATTCAACTGATTTAAGTGAATGCCTCGAAGTTTTTCTTTATTGTCATTGTCCTACTTGGCGTTATTTTGTTTTCTTGTAGTGTCACGCGCACGAGTGCATTTTTGTTGCGCGCCGTTAATTGTTTGCGACGTGGCGTTGGTTCTTTGCGCTTCCAGCCTTGTTCAGAAGTCGCTGTTCGGTTAACATCGCTCCTGTTGTTTCATTCACTGTTTGTCGCTTGATCGTTCGCTGTGGACTCGACGAATAAGTTTATAATAAAGCCTTCATTAGGTCAGACATGACGATAAGCTGTATTCACGCGAACAGCAGGATGAAAAGAAAAGAAAACGCCACAATAAACAGTCTGCCTCTGACTTGCGTCATGCAACGCAACTGCACGCGTGGTGGGCGTAAAGCAGCATTCGTTGTGTGATTTCAACAATCCTCCCTGCTCCAAGCTGTGATCGTTTCGAAACGTCTTTTGCGCTGTGCAGGAATGTGACAAAGTTGTTCTTCACCTTGAAGGTCGTCAACAGAGATCCGAGGCGTTTCTTCGGATCGTTTGTTTTGCGTTCTGGCGCTACGTTTGACAGCCGGTTAATAAACGTAGACGAGATGGTTGCGGAGCGTAGGCGTCTTTTAGGGAAATAAAAGGTTCGACAATTTTCTTTACGAAAATAGGATGCGACTCGCACACGATTGTGACTCATAACAGGAACAAATACGTCGGCTTCGCGCAACCGAGCGGAAAAGATGTAATCCAGAGAAGTTTTCCATGGAACCTGGTGCATCGCGCATTCCAGAACGTGAGCGCCAAGTACATTGCTTTGATAAACCCTTAAATGAATGAATGAACAGAACTTGAAATTTGCGCAGAATGAAAATCGTACGCCACTGCCGACAATCTTTTCCTGGCAAACCATCATCATACCTTCTGCCTTTTCTACCTCAAAAGAAATTATTTCGTTTCTCGTGAAACTTGTCAGGAGATACTAATCGTTTCGAAAGGCGTTTGTGTTGCTGCAGAATTGTGCATTATCTTCAACGAACAGCTGTTGAGGACAAAAGCTTCAACCGTGGCAGTCGAACCATGACGTTGAAGCCATGCTTCTCAAGCGAGTGTTGTGATGGAAGCACGACACGACACGACAGTCAGTGTTGCCACTGGGGTCAGTTTAGTCAACATCAGACTGTCGCCTTCTTCAACATCAGATTTTTACATTACAGTTTCATACACGCGAAATCAGTGGTCCTTTAAAGTTTCAACGCCTCAATACCCCAAAGCAAATTTTCGTCAATCTGGATACCCTTTTTCAACAGTTTAATAACAAAAAAATGTAAAAAATAAAACAGAACTGGTAAATAAATATTGACTAGAGAAGTGAGGAAGAAGGTCAATTCAAAGGCTACATCAGATTCATCGGCAATAATTTTCTACTTCATCATGTGGGTACAGTGTTGCAAGATTGCTAGAACGAATGTAACGATTGGGTATTAATACACTGATTGTTGAATACCCATGCTGAATATCCCCAATATCTAATCTCAATACCCCCTGGGGGTAATGAGGCAATATTTTAAGAACCCCTGAGCTAAATACTCCCATTACCAATACCTAAAAAAGCGCGCTGAACCTCATTGTCCAACGTCTAGAGCAGTGGTTCTTAACCGGAGGGTACGCTCCCCGGGGGCGTCAATAAATTTCTAGGGGGGCGCGAGCTTTCACGCGCTCTACAACATGGAAAGTTTGATCAATTAATTCACCAATAAATACATTTGTCTTTACAACTTATTTCATGTCAGGATGGTCGACTCAAAGGACGATTGCGACGTTGAAGGGGGCGTGGAATAGAAACGGTTAAGAACCACTGTCCAAAAGTGTCGTCACTAAATGAAGAAGTCGTTCGTGCGTAACATAAAATGTCATTCTCAACGCAGCGTTTGGTTTGGAGTGTCTTCAGTTTGGAACGACAACCAAGCACACATGAGGTTGAGACTTGAGAAATCGATGAAAGAAACTTAAAAATTATACATGAATCTAACTTATTTTCAACCTAGAAAGAGAAGAATTGTGGAAAACAACAACAGCCCGCTCAACATCAGGTTTGTCGCCAAAACATCAGATCTGATGTTAAAACATCAGAAGTGGCAACACTAACGACAGTGAGTGAAGTAAATGACGGAAGGTGAAGAGTACGTCGCATCATTCACGCCGTGCGGCAGCGGCCGAGGCGCATAGTGAAGGAATTCGGCGATCTGCACTTGACATTTCGTCGCCAGCTGTGAGGCAGGTTAACAACAACAACATGCTTGCATTCAAGACGCTGCGCACCTAACAATCAACCCGGCAGGAATTCTTCTTCACACAAGCGACCTCAGGTCACCCCGAGGCACAAAAGGGCAGTGACCTGAGGTTACCTTCGGGAGAGTTTTATCAAGGTGGACATATAATGGATCACCAATAGTGAAACAATCGCCATGCGCGAAAAGCAAGCCAGGCGAAATAGATCCGTCTATGCAGATACGAGGGAAGATGTTTACCTCAGACAGCGCAGGTTCAAAAGGCGCATCAGCGGCGCTGCAGCGCCTTTGTTATGCAACAAACGCTTTGTTGCGTATCTTCCAAAAACAATGAAGAATACCAAGTCGAGTGTTTATGTTTTTTAAAAGCAAAAGGACTTCTGCACAAACTTTAATTCGCGAACTATTTATTGCAAGGCTCACACATTTATTTGCTGCGTCAACGACATACCTCGATAAACTGGCTGATTTTCGAATTGGAACTCTTTTTGTCCAGCACTTTCTGCACGGCAGTATTTCGCTCAGATTCAAGACCACCGAAAATCTTTATCCTCAGATTCAAAAAATCATTCTGCATCATTGTCAGGGCGCTTTGCGTTTCTGTTGGTAGCAAGTTATAAATGGCAAATCGTGAGCTGTTTCCCCAAACGTTTAATCCTTAGGAGCAAAATAAGAAACCTAAAAGTAAACAATGCTATAATTTAATACGTACCAACTAAACAGTGGCTAATTAATTTTCAAGTTAATCAATATTTAATTATCAAGCTTATTAATAATTACCATACATAGCTGTACCTCAATGCGTACCAACTAAACAGTGGTTAATTAATTACATCAATTAGCAATACAAGATACGTTTCTTCCATATATATTTTGAAATGGCGCTCTCCGCCAAGCAACTGGTGTTAATTTTATTCCAAACGAACAGTATGCAAATTACGCCACGCACACTGCCTTGGTTTTTAATCGAACTACCTCTGGTTAAGAGCAAAACGCGATTAAACTTTTTGTGCAGTCGGTAAGTCAGCCACATAAGTTTAGAAATATTCAAACACATGTGCAAGGGAACGATTGGTTTGATTGATATTCCATAGGACGGGAACAGCCAACCTCAACAGGCATGTCGGTGGTGGCGTTGGCCGGTTTGCGCCTGTAAAAATTTTTATATCTTAAAAAATCACAGTAAGACTTTGCCTTACACAAAAAATATTTAAACAATTAATGTTTCAAAAAACTCCACTTTTTTACAAAAATTTAATTGATTAATTCTTTGAAAGTGAAAAATGTTTTTTCTCAAAAAACATTTTACGAAAAAATTTCACGGCAATTTTTTTTCGTTACTGAGCCCAATTCCGCCAACTAAGTGTTTTTCCCGTTCCCAGTTTGCGAAAAAACCACGATGTAAATTCATATGTTTTCATGTTTCTGCAGTGTCAAAAATTTTGTCAATTGAAATAATTTTTTTAAAAGTATTTGTTTATTTCCTTTCTTTTCACAATACATTTTTTAAATAAAATATTTTTGAAAAAAACCTGCACAGTGATTTTTCTTAAATGTAACCAAATTTTCACATGGCGCAAACGGGCCACCACACGTGTCCTCCCATAGACGCTTGCTAGCGCGACGTATTTGACTTAGAGATTAAATTTTCATTCCAAACAGAGAACTTTGCTTTTACGCGTTCGCAAGTGGGTCGCGTAACGGGACAGTTTTACGTTTTTCCTTGAAGGTAAATGATCCTTTACTTCACGGTTTACACCAAATGGTTGCGGCCACAAAATCTGCTCTGTACGAAAGTAAGGCAAACGACATAAACAGCACCGTACCGATCTCAACTTGGTCAAAACACCCTTCCAGTTTTTCTCTGAAAATTTTCCACAAATCCACAACAACGTCTTTCTGCAAACGACCTGTTTTCGTCAAACGCTGCAGCATCGTTTCTACGTAGCTTCGCCTTGACCTTTACGAAACAAAAAGAAACGAAAATAGTAATTGATGTGAAGAATTTACACCAAAGCCTTTTCAAATTAAAGCGTCACACTGGCGAACACAAATTGTTGGTACAAAGTCACTGTTTTTTCAGTATGTATCACACTGTAAATGACTGCAAGACAAACCCTGATTTAGCACACGTTTTGAGGGTGTCATTTCAAGCGTTTCCAGAAATTGTGGAATGGTAAGGATCGAACTTGTAACCTTCCCCATCAAAAGGCGGCCTCATCGCGCTGGGATGGGTTAACACTTACCTTTTCGCATCACGCACGTGCTTTGAAACAGTAACAAAAAAAGCTCTTCGAACAAAAGCTATTTGTAGATAAAAGAATGTTCGAAGTTGATGTCACTTGTAAAAATACAGAATCTCAGCGAATCCAGCCTCGCAATCATAACAGTTGATAAGTTTATAATGTCTGGTGCGCATACCAAACCCACGATTACAGCGTATCTTCCTTGCTGTGGAGCGTTCTAGGTTAAAGCTCATAAATGCATTGCTGCTCCGCATAAGCAACGGTTAGCTTCATGCTAATAAACCAAGATAGCCGGGTTCGGCGCTTTCTATGCTCAAGATGACTGGCAAAACCAGTAATCTTAAAGCAGTGGGTGGAAAAAGGCCGAGAAGCGATGACGATGTGTCGCATGGGACAGCACAGAACAAGCGCTTTCAACGCAAGATCCTGGTAGTTTCTAGTGTAAACTGTACAACCACACTTAATGACAACATGCTATTCTTTTCCATGTTTCGACTTAGTCATAACAAGCCACCTTCAGAAAACAAATATGAAAGTAAACAAGTTGACTGGTCGAAACTTGGAATGAAACATGCTTTTGTTAATTCTGTCTGTAATGCATTTTGCAATAAGAATCTGCCACAACTTCATGAAGCAATTACAAAAATCGAGGTGTTGTTTTTGCAAGAAGGATATGGACGCAATCGCCAAAGGAACCGAACAAAATCACTTTTTGATCGTTTCTTTCTTCCTTTTTATTCAGTAGCACCGCTGCATGCACTGTTTGTAACAGCTGGTCTTGGCGTTTAAAGTTCCGGATGTTGATCTGTCTGCTTCAGTCACAGGTGAATGTTCAGCGTCACTTTAGACAGTTTCAGACGTATTTAGCAGTCGACACGCTTTTGCTTTCATGACGTAGATCTGGTATCCTGGCCGTGACGATGACGTGAGCAAAACCATAGCAAGTAAACAGCAGTAATCGGTGAACAAATGTGGCACAAATTCCAACGACTTTCCTTTAACCGATGCAAAATGTTTTACGCCAAGCTTCACACAATTCGCTACATCTAATTATATTATCTGTTACAATCCTGTGCAGGTTGCATACATGGGTCCGCAACCCACCTCACCCAACAGGAGGACATCACGCGCCCACTCCGCCGCCGCGCACCCACATTTTTGTACCCGTCTCACTGCCGCACGTCAGGAAATACAAAACCTGTGCCTGCAGCAAACACACGCCCACGCGTAATTTGAAACAAGTACGGAATTTTGAAAATCTCAAGGACTCATAAGTTCCATCCCTGGCGCTTGGGACGTTATCTGCTTTGAAATAAGCACTGGAAAATTTTGTGCATCCAACTCTTTTCACTTCATAATGCTCATGATCTCGGTAAAGACCTCAATCCTTATCATCCGTTCATTCACTGTCAACGTTAAAAATTCTGCAGATATTACACTCGTTCCTTTTACGTCTTTGTCCCCCCCTAGGCCCGCCAGCCTTACCCGTTTGCTTCTAAAAATGCTTTGGACCAACAATATTACTGTCAGGATTTTTCTGAAACGAAAATCAGCAGCTGGATAAATTAGTTTCTGCTGCATGAAAACATGAACTTGAAACATTCCGCTTGCGCGCTGCACAGGTGGCCAAATACTTTGACCTCAACCGCAAGAACTCTAAGCCGGTTAGTCTGCTTATTGATTTAAACTGCCCGACTCGACTTGATAATTTACTGCATGCATCGGAAACAGTTTTCATTATCATCATTGTCGCGAAACGATACTGCTTTTGCATCGCAAAGTTAATCGTGATAACCGAATAGAAATATCAACGAAGATGAATAAAGACTTCAGCTCACCGCAGGCTAGCACTGGGCTATATAGACACTGGACCAGGATTGAGGTGGACCAACACAAACGCAATCCGATAGGCACCTTGTAGGAAACGTTCTTCACTGTGTAGCGGACAAGACCTATATCATTTACAGCTGCATGTCAAGAATGCCTTTTTCATGCATGAAAATAATACGCTGCGCACATAGGCCTACGGGAACGTTTTAAAGGGGTGGGTGGTGGTGGTCGAAATTATTTTCAGAAAACGCTTTCTTGGCCAATATTTGTGATTCTTGGCTTATTTCAAGCAAAGTGGGTGTATCCTCTGAAATCTGGTAGATTTTTAAGAAAGTTCGATAAAAAGATGGTGAAGAGCCAAAACAACAAAAGGCTTTTCACTTTTTCTAACTGCAACGTTTCCAATGAACGCCCCCTTAGTTCTTCATCGTTTTCCAATTGCCACCATTCTACTATCATTTTCTACGGCTACTCACCTAGATAGACACAAATTCATCACATAGGCGCACCAAAAAACACAATTTTTGCACCAAAATGTGTTCATAAATTGCAGTCGAGCAGTATTTGTTGCCTTGCTTTCCAGCCAGGGGTACATGCTTTGCCTGGTTGAGCATATCAATCGACGATCCATTTCAACTTTATAAAAATCAAAGGTTTTCTAATACGCCTTAATGCGTATCTTATTGAAATAACCTACTTCAGTGGTTATTTCAATAAGAACGCTTCTGTTCTTGTGACATTTTACTGCTAATGGAGCGCAAACTAAGTCTACTTGTCTATCTTTATCTTATGTTGGAACGATTTCAAACGAAACCTCTCATGAAACAGACAGATCTTTTCATCGTTATGCTGCCATGCGCTTTAAATCCTGTCTTATAGTACACATTGACGTGAATAGATTACACCGGTTTAAACGAATATAAATGTAGTACACTAATTCTGAAGTTCGTAAACGCTTATGATGCGACCAGTTACTCCGGAGTGAGCTTAGCAAGTCACAAATCTTACGAAGTATTGCTGGCAAAAGGAAACTGCTGCAGCTCCAGCATTCTTGTTCTTGTTGAAAACCAGACTTAAATTTAGATTGTAGTTCCATGCCATTTAGTTGTTCGCTCTCTCACACATCATTGTGTGTACACGATACTTAAATAAATGCTCGCTGGTCTATTTTTCGCGTTCGTACTTTTCATTAAATAGTTTTCTCACTGATTATGGCTTAAGAATAAGCTGTGACTTTCGAAAATGTTTTTAATTATTGCGGCTATAATTTTATGCATTAAAAAAAATGAAACACTTTTGTTCAAAGGATTCCTGAGCTCACAACTCATGATCAGTCGAGAAAAGCTACATTTAATGATTTATTCGTCCAACTCCTTCACACAAAAGCAACTCCGCGACCCCCCCCACATGAAGCGTAAGTTTTTTCAACTCTCATCCGCAGAAAAAGCGGCGAGGATCTCACACCCACAGCTCAAGTGCGGGTACCCGCAACCCCGCACGGGTGGACTCGTTTCGTGCGCGGGTGAACTCGCCTCGTGCATGCAGGACCCGTCTATCTTACGCGCGGATCGTTCTGGCTTTGTCCGCAAAACTCGAGCAGTTGCATCAAACTAAACAGGTTATCAGCAAGTCATATTATAAACAAAGCAAAACGAAGCCTGCCACCGCCTGCACTGTACTTTGCTGATGGATGTGCTTCGCTCGGACGGAACGTTTTCAGTATTCGGGCACTCAGACAGCGATAAAATTTTAAGAATGAAACCATTTAATCAACTAGAATAACAACAACAAAACCTTTTCAAACAAACAGTAGCTTGTAAGCCAACACGACCAAAAACAGGCCAATTGGAATGTATTGCAAATGGGGTACGTTTCTGCGCGGGTCACGGATTCAAAACTTGTGCCAAGCCACGGGCTGATGATTAAATCGAGTGGAATCACTTGACACGTCCAGTGAGCCTTGATCGTGTCTTCAAATTGTTGCAAATCATTACGAGTTATAGTTTACTGAGACTACTTCGAATTCGTTTGCTGATGCATGTCGCTAACACGACATGATTTACGTCATACTACTTTGCTACGAATTAAAGCGACGTATCCGAGAGAATGTATCTGTTGCAATCATTCGTGTCAAGTTGCTGCAACACATAGTTAATGAGTCACTTAATCCGTGAAATCGGTCAAAACGTTCAAGCTCGTGGTTGTCAAAATGCTCTTCGAAACTGTGAGAAGTTTCAAGTCAGAAATATCTGAGACGTTATGGAATAAAATGCGTGAGCCACTATCAGCAGTTCTTGTTGTTCGAATTTGTGTTTATGCCACGTAAACAAACAAAGAGAAATTTACAGTGAAAGACGACAGCGCCTCACCTGAGCGATTCCGTGAAAGACTGTTGAGCGCTGTGACATGCCTGAACGACCAGAAGGCATCTGTGATGCAGTTGCACCAGTTCCTAGACAAGCAATGACGCGTATTATTATTATTTTTTCAAGTCAAAGCAAAAGTAGCCTTGCATGGCAGCGAAGCTGAGCCCAACACACAGTGAACTGACGTGTGAGTTGTTAAAATAACGCTGACGCCAAATATTGTGCTGATCAGCGTTAAAAGCAACATGGTTGATATCGCGTCTTACTAAAAGTTAACCAATCCGCATAAACGAAAGGAGTCGAGTGAAAAAAAAGTATGGAAACCAGACACGACCGAATGAGATAAAAGAACAGCTGAGCTATTTGCCGGTTCACGGAAACAAACAACACTCATGCAAGGTGGGCGAATGGCGGTAATCTTTGAGAAACACGAAATTCTTGGTGCAGTAAGTATTTCTCTCCGCCATTAGGCCGACAACACATGGGTCGGCAAATAGTGGGTCGAGACCCAAATTTGGGTCGCGAGACCTTCCACTTTGGGACGCAAAACAATTTAAATTTGCCATTCTCATCAGACAGAATAAACGCAACCATTTACTGTTTGATGCGCTGAGTTTCATACAATCTTGTGCAAGAAATTGCTACTGTCAATAGCAGTGGAAAAATGTTTTATAAAAATATTTTCCACAAAACTATATGCTCACGAAATGTTTGGGTCGCGAGAATTCAGAACTATTTTTTCTCAGGGTCGCGTCAGAAAGTATTTGCGGGCCCCTGAACTACAGCACGGAAAAGGTTCTGGTTGGAACCGCAACGACTCCCGATCGCCTCGCAACGCAGCGCTGGTGCGAGATTGAGGCGCCTGTGCTCGAAGCAGCAGACAAAGATGGTTCGGCAGCGACGAACAGTCATCTGACCCGTCGTCAGAATTACCGGCAGGAGGAGATACTTAAAACAGCAACTGAAACGTCAGCTGTTTGCTAATTTTGAGAAAATTACCGCAGTATTAGCTATGTGTGTGGATTTACGCTTTTGCGCCACTCCAGGCTGTGCTAAAGCAGTCTGTTGAAAGGCTTATTAAGGATCGCTTTCCTGTGAAGCGAATCTCATTAAAAAATTACCAACGAATGAATATCAAGCACGAAAAAACGAATAGACTTACTCTGGACATAAATGGCACGAATTAACGCATTTAAATTTTATCACTCTGTCAAAAAGGATTTAGCTGCTGTGTTCAGCGTGAAATCGATACATTTTCGCTTTACTGGAGAAAAGACCAACAGTATCACTCAGTTTATCTGTTAAACCGCTATTTTCCAAATAACGACGCGTCCACCTCGAATACACTGTTGGGCAAAGTGACAGCGTTAAACGTTATGTATCACAAGCAACGAAACGTAAGTTTGTCAAACGCACAACGTGTAAGCATACATTGTTAATAATTATCCTAATAAAAGCATCGACAAATTCATGTCACCTCTATTTCAATAAGACCGCGGGACAATAACGCAACAAGACATTAATATAAATGAAATCGACGTTTCGAAACACAACTGTTTTTTTCGTTTCCAAAGATTCGGTCAGTGCAGCGCAGGAAACATTTAACCACACAGAGATCGCTCTTCGAAATGTCTGACGTGACTTCATTTCCGATCATTGGCTGTTGCGTTGTGTTTTCGTTTACGACTTGCCAAGACTTTCCAGTTTCACTCTATTCCAGGGCACTATTACATCTTAAAAATGTGGAAAAGCTTTATCCATAGTTGGCAGTTACATACCCAGTCAATGAAAGATCGCCAATGCGTAGCTACTTGCTGCTGCATCAAACTCATTTGCAACTACTGAACAGATACTGGTCAAAGTGTTGTAATAGAAAGTGAAGTCTATTGCTAATACAGTTTATTTTGCCTTCAGCAGAAGCACTTCAAACTGCCAAGGTATTCTCTGGTTGCCGCTCACTGAGATTGGCGATCTACTTTGACCAAACGCGTTCGCTGACGTCTGCCTGTTCATGCACTTGGCAATATCACAAACACACGCATTAAGATCCGGTTTTCATCACCGTTTTTCAACCAGTTGCTGATGAGACTCGGTTATTGGATGGACGGCCAAAAGTAAAAAAAGCATTGGTCCGACAACATGCGCACTGGCAACAGCGGGCCTGGATTTTCTGTTTTCACATTAACGGCAAATTCCGAAATTTGGAAGTCAATTCTAGGAGTGCGGTGCTTTGACAGGCTACCCGGATATCTCTTCGTTTTTGCAGACCGCGCAACTTCGTTCAGTTCCCTCACAAATAAACATCAAACTGCAGTTAAATATTTTCAATTAGGTTAAGCGATAGTACAGAAGGCCTGATTCTAAGAAAAACATATGATTTATCACAGAAGAGCAATTCCAAATCAAAGATGGTCACCCTCGGGGATGCGAGAGGGGTCCGCACTGAAGGTAAAGCCTGCTGCAAAATCACACGGAAATAATTTATACGAGTCAGAAAATGGCGTTTCAGGAACAGAATGCGTGGCATCTTATTAAATATCGAAGCGTTGTACGTTCTGTTGCTAAACCAAGCAAACATGACAATGCACGCGCGGGAGTTATCAAGGTTCTTGTGGACATAACATGTTTTCCAAGTTTTCTGTGAATTTCTCGCACAATGGGTGTCTGCCGTGAATTTCCGAAGCGCATCTACCCTGGTGTTGTTTCGCGCAACCAGCGTGTGCGGGCGTTTTGCGATTGACCACAACATTGCGACGATTCAGTTGTAAAATCCAATCTCAGTAGCAGTGGTTTCCAACCTTTTCAGACTCTGCGGCACTTAGAGAAGAGAATGTAAGTCGCGACACCCACCCAGTGCCGAACCACAGCGATTTGCTATGAGGTTCGGCGACATTTTGAAAATAATTTTTTTTAATTTTTAATGACTTCTTGAAAACTAAATTACCCCGCGACGCCCCTGAGCATTGTGAACAGCACCCCCGGTTGAGAAACACGGCTCAGCAGTACGCGGGGTGGTTTTGTTTGTCGCCCTCCATTTTGTTGAAACCCCTCTGCATCATTCTTTTTCTCAGATTTAAAAACATCGTTACACGAACGTGTTCAGCGCCACGACGGCGTCCGAGTAGAACCTGACACAAGATGTCCTTGAACGGGATCGAAAGAAATAGGGGGGTTGCTGTTTCGAAGACTGCAGCAGATCTGTAAGCGCTCGAAAAGTGACAACTTGGTGCCTGAATAAAAACGAGTTTTGGGAAAAGATAAATAAACGGAGGGAGGGGCATTCTCAACGTCGAAATGCCTTTGCTTCTGAGATGAATCGACAACTGGTATCGCAGACGTTTTCGTTCTCTTTCATTTCATCCTTCGTGCTGTGTCGTGCTGTGTCATGCTGGTCATGCTGCGGGAAACCGGCCTTTGCAAACAACGATCTGCTGTCGGCCGGATCAACAGTTACACGCGCTTGACGTAGCTGCACCACCGCTTCAAGAACAGTCGAGTTGTTAAACTACGTATGACGTAACAAAGAAGGCAAGCGCCCTCGGTTCACTGTTCAACCAATTATTGCTGCAACATTCAGTGTGTGAAGTCCTGTTGGCCAAAGGATTGAAGAACTGGAATCTTTTCCAGCGACAACACGGTTTTGACGAATTTCTGAAGACAAACGCAAAGCATGCGCAGGACTATACGGCGAAACATAGCAACGCACCCGGCATTCGTAGCGGGTCAGGTTTGTTAGCTTTGTCTCACAAACCGAAGTGGCGCGGACGATCGACGCACGAATCGCTGCTCCGTGTTTGAAGCCAACGCACACGACCAGGTCATCTTCAAAGCGCTGCGAGGTTTTCCACAGCTCCTCCCACTGACAAAAAAGCACGCTGCCAATGAATAACCTCACGAGTTTTCAGTTCGGGTCACTTGCGGGGAGGAGATGAAAATCGCTTGTGAAAACACACGCTCAAATATAAAAACGAAAACCACAACCGCTCAGGGACCGTAACTTCCTGAAAGGGATCGAGCCCGTTTTGTTCCCGCTTACTACGAGAAGCACTTTAAGCAAAATACGGTACTTGACAGGATCGCAAACACGAAGTAAAAATACCGCGGCTCACATCAAGCGAGAGCAAAACAGGAAGTGGATCGTTTATGAAAGCGCTGTGAATTAACTATCAGGATTATTTGCTTCGCTTCCAAAATGAATGGCCACGGAACACAAACCACCGTAAGCATTATCGAATTTCATTTTCGTTGAAGCATTTCACTGGAAAAAATGTTCAAATAGCTTCGAATTTCAGATCAGTTACACGAGTTTCAAAAAACTGAATTGGAGTAAAGTATTCTCATGTTGCAATGGTTCGCGATACAGATCGGGATGTAGTTTGCGGTACTGCCGGTTAAGTTAGACACATCATGTTATGAACCTAGGTACTTCCATCAATCAAAGTTTTTATCCTTAGTGCAGATCTGTTTGCTGGAATTACACCTTTGAATGCAGTTACCACGCCAAAAGAAAAAGCAACTCACAGTAGGAAGCGGGTAAGGAGTGGAACAGGGTGCTTGCGCCATGGCTATGTTAGAGAAAGAAACCTAATCGTGAATACGCTCTGTAGCAGGGATGTACAACCTTTTCGCTATTACCGGCCGCATCACGTTCACTTTTATGAGTTACGGCCGCCAGTGCGTTCCAGATATTTTGCATTGCTTCTGTTCTGCACCCAGACACTGAGCCAACCCTGCTTCCACGCGTTTGTTTGGCCTTCTTTCTACTAAGTACTGTATACTCATACAGCAGACAAAGAGTTTTTAATAATGCACTGCCACCATAACTTCTATATTTTAAATTACATAATCATGTGCACGACCGCATCAATTTTCATCGAAGGCCACATGCGGTCGTACGACCTCACCCCTGCTCTATAGACTTCCGCAACTCACAAAGTGGTTGCTCAAGCGAAATGTGAGTGGTATCAACAGTATGACTAACTTACCAAACAGCTGGTTTCCTTCAAAGATAAAATAGATTGGGTTTGCTTTTATTTACATCTTGATAAAAACAGCGATACACTCCTTGTAATTCTCTCGCTTTCACTGCAGGCCTTATGCGTTTGTTTGAACGGTCGCTACTTTTAACTTCGCTACATTTTGATTCAAAACATTCGTTACGGAAAAAAAAATTTCGATAACAGCGCGTTGAAAAAGCACACAGCAGCACATCCGTAACACACTGCAGCACATCCGCTAGGGGTTCGTAAACTACTGTAAAGTGCTTTTTTAAGTTCACTCACCACTGTCTTGGAAGTATGCGGCGGTGGCAACAAGTCATCCGAAGTGTCCCCTTCCATCGCCAGACCACAACTTCTCTGGTAACGGTTCAGTGATCGTCGCATGTCCTGAGCAGCGTTGTTCGCAACATTGTAAACCAAACGAGAGAACAACGTGTTGCACAGAAAAAATGTGTGTGGAAAAATCACACCCGCTCCAAAAATAAACAAAGAACATGACGCAAACAATGAATAGAATATCCGAATAGAAATGCAGGAAAGGTGCGCAAGCGGTGTCAAGCACGCTGAAGAGAAAATTCCAAGTATGTAGTTGTTCTCGGTCGTTCAAACTGTTTTCAAAGTAACATCCCCGTTTCAGCCCATCGACGTTAACAAACTTGCGCAAGATCTCTTCGATCTCCGCCGACCCGTTCAGGGAACGAAGGCGCTCGGGATCCCGTGGGAAAAAAAGGAATTTGCGGTGCGCCAAGGAAAGTGAACGGATCAACTTTTCCCAAGCTCGTACACCGGAGACGTGCTGCCAGTTGCTTATTCTCTTATAAAAGCTGGTGACGAAGCAGTTGCAGGGAGCCGAGCGCCGACGGGAAGATTGCACAGGCAGACGCGCGCTATGGAGCCGCCCTTGCCACGCCCACGCCTGCAGGAGGCGTTCCACTCAACGGACGCAAGTCCCCACGATCGTGTTACAAGTTGGGTTTGAGACGCAGCTCTGGAATTTTTTCGCTCAACAGCTTGAACGATGATTCCAGCGCAACACGTTGGCAGATCTTCGCGTACGTAGCATCACATTTTATGTAAGTTATATTCAAGTGGAGAAATGATGTCCAAATCATTCTCTTGGTTGAGAAAGAGCTGAGTTAATACAAAAATGTTCGACAAACACGTAAGTCGTTTTGAGCTTTGGTAAGGAAGGCGGTGCAAACCGAAAACAAAGTCTTCCGTTTTTGTTTTGATGCTTGCTGGCCAATGCATGTAACGCTGAACACATTGCGTTAATCATTGACTGAAACGAAACGTTTGGGTGGTTAACCCTCGTCGTCAGCTCACACCAAGTACGAGTAACAACTTAAAGACAACCATAATCCTTGTCATAAGCCCCGGTGAATGACGATCTCTAGAGAAAGTGCACAGCTTTGAAAAACTGTAACGGAACATGGTTATAAATCGCAAAAAAACAGACAATGATTTATCCCATTTCAGTTCACATTTGCTAACCCAGAATGCAACCATCAACCCATCTCTAGCAATTCGTCCAAGCACTCTAAATGCAAGCGTCGATGATATCTAACATCCCAGAAAGGATCACTTATACTGACATGGAGCTACAGAGCCTCCAAGGCATCCGCTTTTTGTTTATTTACACAACGTAGAACCATCCACGTAACGTGATTGTGACATGAGGCGCAACGACTGGTGCTGGTACAAAAGATCTGAACGTGCACTCAATAAAGCAGTAAAAACTGCATGCAGAATTTGTTCGATTCTAACGCAACCAAGTACGATCACATTGGTGCTAACTGCAAGTCAATAACGTAAATGAAATAAGCAGTGCCGCAACCAGCTGCACGTTAAAGGGAAGGATAAAATCTGCATACGTAACTGCCATCTTGTAAAAATTTCAAAAAAATTGGCCAAAATTAGACAACTTGCAATTTCAGGCAATAGCTGCGAAGTTTAGCTGTAGACCTGAAAACACGCATTAGAAAAGAGTTAATGTTTCGTGGCCAACCGCGCAAACTAAACACAATTTTCAGAAATTGTTTGGTTACGGAAAGAAGTCATCCATAAACAATAATTTGACAGATAACATCAGGCATATACCTCCTCGGCCTTTGCTAGCATCTTCGTGTAGTCTTCGGCACCAAGTTGCTCGTTCATGAAGTACTGAGTCAATATGATTTTGAATGTCTGCGCGTCAGTGTGGAGGAAAGAAGACATTAATTGTGTTTCGCAAGAAAAGAAATCATCGAAAGCGAGCGCGTTTAAGTTTCCAGGCAAAGCACATCACCACTGCTTTCCTTGGCCTCATAATAACATATATCAGCTAGAAGCACCACACGAAACTGAAAAGCGCCGAACCTTTGATACACGGCAGGTAAACAGACGAGTAATTATGATTCCAAGTAACGTCAAAATAAGCAACTTCGAAAATCTACTTCTGAAAATTTGACCCTGAAGATGGCCGTACCGAAACGATGACTAGTATTCTGATAATATTTGTTTCCTACGCAATTTCCGCGTTTCGCTCTGTTTCAAAAAGATTTCTAACAATACCTGTAGCATGCAAGTGTGTCGATGTTTCCATGCGGATATACTGCACTGCGTGAAAGCGTTTGTTTCTTGCTTGGATGTGGTTCTGACTCTGAGATCAACTGCTGGTGTAACCAATATGTCAGCAAGGCTCTGCCTCCACGATTCTGCAACAACGAACGTACCGTAGAGCGATGAAGCATGTTACACACAACGACCGGTATCAGTTGCCGGTAAGCAATAAGATACAACTTGACGGCAACGCTCACGGCTAAACCGTCTTTTTTAAAATCAATCCTAACCAGAAAACCGAATTAAGATCAATACCAATGAAGACCTGTGTGCGAGAATATTTCTTCTGTTTACCATTGGATTGGCTTATTTTACTCAAGGACTCCCGAAGACTAACGTAGCAGCAGCAACAACTTAACTGTAGAAGAAAACCAAACGACTTGCTGGTCATTAAAAAAATCCCTTCGTGGGTTGGGTAAGCTCAGAAGTCACAAAAATTTGTCTGAATTGTTTCAGCTTTTTCGTCAAGGTGAAGGTCAGATGCCATAGCTAATACCGAGCAACCATTGGCTAGTTACTGTATATCGCCTGTCATGTCCTAGAGCCCAGATATCGACAACCGATGAAAGAGAGCTATTAGTGAAATGTAATCAATGTTTTTTTTTATTCTTCTCCTGCCTTGTATACTGCTGAAAGAGTCAGTCACCAGTTCCTAATTCATGAAAGGAAACCGCCGGATGTCAAATTGCACGCGGCTTACCAGGTGAGTGTTAGGAGATGTCCTCCAGTGTTTCAAGACTGGTAGACTTAATATATAAGCATGACATCTAGTTCCTTCCGACTTGATATGTCGTCGGCAACTCGAAAATCATGTTAAAGCGCAAACTGACAAGTAAGAGGTGAAGAAACGTTCTTAGACGCAAGCAGTTTCGATATCAGCTCTAAGCTTAAACAACAAAACACGAAAAATCGCAGGTAAAAATATTAGGCAACCACATTTGGCTTCAAAAACAACCTCAAGCTCTAGCAATTACAGAGACAGATAAGCTTCAATACCGATAAAGCCTTTGCAAAACTGTTTATCATAGCTTCTTAAACGTTTAACATCGTTCTAAATCTTTTATGAATGAGAGAATGATACGTTATTAAAGCGAGAGAAACCATTCAGCATCAATAGTTTATGACTCTGTGACAAAAAAAATACTATCTTCGTTGCATATCGGTATAATGCGCAAACGTGAGAGCACTGGCGTCACAAGAGCTCCACAAAACCCGAGCGCAGCGTACTAGGGGGTGTCAAAAGGCAAAAATAAATAAGGACACCTTATTGGACTACACGGTTTAGAGATGTTCGTTGCAATAGGGAAGCAAAAGTTTACGAACCACAAAACAATAGAAATATTAGATCAACAATCCAGTTTTTTTACAAAATTTTGCAGAAATCCAGGAATTTTAAAGAAAGCTTGCCATGTCTTTGTAACAATATTTTCCGGCACTCCTACACCTCAACCGAAGTGCCACGTAGAGTCACGTGCCTCGAATGCGTTATATGGAGCTGGCAATCTTAATTTTGTCCGTGAGTGGCGTAGACACACGTGACGTTACTGCGGACGAGACGTCTTCAAAGCATTTTCAGTTGCGACGCACGGAACGCCAAATATGAATATGTCGACTTGTTACTTACTGCCACAACAAAAGCTTGCAGCGCAGTGTTTCCGAAACTGTAGTACGCGAAGGTCTTCAAGGTGGTACGCCAATTGGACTGCTTTCTATTTTTCTTCACAAAAAACATATAGTCATAGCTATAATTTTTACTTATCGGGTTCCGTTAATAAACTCCTGCATTTTTGTGTACTTCCCTTTGATTTTTAAAAATAGCCATCACAATTTCTAACAGCCTTTTTGTTCATGCCCCTTTCGCGTCAAGTCTAGCTTTCTAAACTTTTGATCGAATGACATTTGGTTGAATGAGTTTTCTTGAACAAGTTGGTACACCGTGTCAATACGGGACACCCAAGTGGTACGCGATCAGAAAGTGTGGGAACCACACCACTGTTGTAGCAAGTTTTTTCACAAAGCCGCAGTCGTGCGTCGAGGGGAGTTTAAGAAGAAATCTGTGCAACAACCCATACCCAGTCTTAAGATGGAAACAGAGCTATATTCAGGGTGGCATATGAACATGGCGGCACTAGCTTAGTCCTACAGTGTCCGTCTCTGGTCTCTCGACGGAAAGGTTGAAAGTTCGATTCACAACACAACTACTGATTGAGTCGCTGTTATAGCGCTGCTTGGGCAAGAGCTGACCTCAACCGCCACGGCAAAAGGCAAACTCAGACCTTGCGCTTCTGCCAATTTCCGTCAATTAAAATTTCAAAAAAAAGGCAAGCCGTTTAGAAGTTTGACGGCCATAACATCCACATTTTTCAAAGCACGCTGTTCACACACAATCCCAGGCGTCGCTTTTATGCCAATCGATCGCAGAAGTGTCTGTGGATATTACTTAAATTTGACAGCCAAGCTGCAAAGTTTGTCAGCTCCGGCACAGCAGGTTCCTATTAAGTTCACCAGTCAATAAGTTTCCACTTTGAAATTTACTTTCGCAAAAATTTCATTGATCACAATCTCATCAAGTACACGAGGAGAAAGGTACAGTTCCTGAAAATTTTAGCTAATGAATATAAAGTTAAGAAACAAGATACCCACCAGACAGATGGAATTCTTGAACAGCAGCTGTTTTTCCATTTTCGTTTTCAACCAAACCACCACAACATTTAGTATCGCTGCTTTCCAATGTAACTGTTGTTTGAAATGACGTTGGTGCCACCTGATAAAAAATCGTCAACTGAAAATCAGGCAACTTCAGATTGTCAACAAAAAGGTTTATTTCAATACCTTAACGTCTGTGGATGGGTGTTCGCTGATTGCTACCAGCTCAGTTTGTTTTTGATTATATCTATCAATTCGCCGCTGAAGGCAGCGTAGAAGGAAACATTTAGTAACAATAGCTCCAACCACCAAACCCAGAATTCCACCAATTATTCCGCCGACCAAAGCAGTAACAAAGTCGATTTCTTGTTCATTGCTTTGAATGTCAACTGTGATAGTTTCACAATCTGCAAATGATATGTAAAGTTAAAGGTAACATCAAAAAATTTATTTTGCAAACTGAAAAATACAAATTCTGCAAATTCCAAAAAGAATAAACAATACTGTGAATTGGTTTCACATTGTGGTGCATGCAAGTTAAACTGCTGAAACCATGCTAGCACAACTTAGCTTCTGGCTGCAAATTGTGTAAGGCTTTAACCTCACTGGGGAGACTTAATAAAACTGGTTTAGCATGACTTTAGTCTGGTAATGTGCATAAATTAAGGTCTACACCAGGGGCACGGAGCCTATTTACTATCACAGGCCACATATATTGTGGAATATCCCTGGCGGGCTGCCAAAATAATTAATTTTATCTTAAAATTTTACCCTTGTCTTCCTGAGGAAAATAAGGAGAGAAAACTGAGGAGCGAAAGATACTTCTGTTGACTTGCAAAGTATCTGCTTATCATGGAGTTTCGTTTTGAGGCAATGTTGTGCTCTATGTTGGATAATGAAAACTCTGATTCAGGCCATATTATATGTTCTTGCAGGCCACATCTGGCCCATGGGCCGCAGGTCCCCATCTCTAGTTTACACTATAAAAATGCTTAAAAGTTACAATAATTCAGTTGACGAATCACTAATATCAGTAAGAAATTATTTTGCAAGAGGAGTGACACATAACTATATTTTGTTATTGAGTGGTGGAATCATGACCTTCTAAGTGGTGCAGTGTATGTTACAGGGTCAATGCCCATTGCCCATACCAGGTATCCTCAGTTAAATCATGCCAAAACTTGCAAAACAGCACTTTCTAGCCATGTTCTTGATTGATACAAGGGAGAGGTAAACAAATTCTGTTTATAATGGCTGAATAACATTGTGACCATCACTAAACAAGTGGGTGTGTGACATCAGTATAATGAAAATGTAACAAAATATTTCTGCTTGAACAACATGTGATGCAAGCCCATATTTTGAGCATGCAATAAAATAATTCACCACAGTTGAAATGTTAATGTTTTTGAGTTTGGTTTAGGTCAGGGGTGGGCAAGTGGCCTGTGGGCCACATGTGGCCCGCCACAGTGTTTTCAGTGACCCACAGAAGCATTCAGGAAAAATATTAAAATCTGAAAGTTCCTCCAATTCATCAAAGTAAATGTTAGTGCTGAGGTTAACTTGAACAGAGACTTGCTTCTATTCCCATTAGTAGGTATGACCCTCTGCTAAACACAGCTCTCTCAAAGTGGCCACCAAGCCAAATGAATTGTCCACCCCTGGTTTACGTCACACTAAAACTTTTAAACAACACTCTTCACTAAGTGTCTTGAGAAGTTAGGATTCGAAATTCAAATATATGAAGTAAAAATGTGATTCAGTTTTAGGGCTTGTCAATTTTTCAAGGTTCAATGCTTGGCTGACTATCTTTGAACAAAAAATATTCTACTGTGGAGATCTCCACGCAAAAGCCAACAGTTTTGCAAAAAGTCCTGATATCATTAAAAAATTCTTTTTCATTCATTTAGGATAAAATCCTATTTGCTTAAAGCAAAAACATGAAATCAAACCTGCAAAACAATTCACTATTTCAACCATGTTTTTATTTTAACTCATGTGCTAATGATGTCTATAATATATTTGGTTCTATGCACAATTTTCGAGTTGATTGATGTAAATTATTAAATTATTATTGCAACCAACAAAATTGATATTCCAGGAGAGCAAAACACCCTAGGTTGTGCAGCTGAGTGCCCTCAATATTTTGTTAGTCTTTTTTAAAATGAAATGATCATACACACAAAGGATTTATTACTTTAAAGATGTTGACTTACATCAGTTGAAAATTAGTGTTAAATTAATTTTTGAAATTAGTTGTTAAATAAATTTGTTGAATTGATTTTCATGAAAATAAATAAATTTTTTACTATTATTAAATTCACTTTTATTCTCACAAGGATTATGGTGAACATTTACAGTTAAGTGATGATAAACATATGAAATGTCATTGGTGGCTGCAACTTTCACCAAATGTTCCTAAAGAGGACAAGACTTTTCAACACATATACAACAGTAGAAGTACACCTTTTACAAAAATATATTGCAGCAGTTGTTTGGGAAGTGGCCAGAAAAGATATGGCAAGGCATATGACAAAAAACTGCAAAAAAACTCTATGGCAAGCAAACACAAACACTTAAAAGCACTAGTGTTTCCGTATACTTTCGAGGAATCAGTCGACTGCCATCTGCTTTCGTCTTTTTGCGATGATTCAAACTTGCACATATCTTTTTTCAAGTATTTACTTTCCACGATGGATGTAAGCAAGGAATCGATCAGCAAATTTTTAATAGGAAATCGATTTCACTTAAAATTACGCATCCTCAGTCCATCCTCAGATTCTATATGAATTAGGACTGAGGATGCATAATTTTACGTGAAATCGATTTCCTATCAAAAAATTGCTGATCGATTCCTTGCTTACACCCTCGTGGAAAGTACATACTTGAATATGGTAAGCAAAGTCAAACAGAGTGACATGTTGAACTTTAGCCAGATATGATTCACGATCAACTGTAATTGCAAGGTTCAGTCAAATAAGGTCAACAATCACACATTTATACCTTCAGTGCAACAAGAACCTTATGTTTATCAAATTACCACTTCTTTACCTGCAAAAGAATAGAGCACATGTCTTAGTCTTATAAACTTTGCTGAATGGCTAACAGAGCTTTTTATATTCTATCCAGCAACAAAATTAAAGTTTTTTCAGCATGAATTAAAAGCAGATAAATATTAGTACTTAGACTGAGATAAATGGCAATCTTACCCATTGGTGGTGTAGACGTTTCGATGCTGATGGTGTTTGTGTATTTAACCTCAAAGGACAGAAATGACTTATGCAGGACTTTACTTACAGAAGCAAAAAGTTAGCTAAAAATTGTAACCTGTTACACAACATCTCATGAAAATCCAGTTTAAGAATATTACATTCAGTACAAACACTTGATTCAATGTCCTGAAATAATACACACATACAGATCATCCTGAAATGTTTTCAAATAACCAGTCTCCACAAACGCAATGAAGTTAAATCAATCAGCAAAGTTTCTATAATAGGAACTCAATTCCACATGACTCTATGCATCTGTACTCCTGAATCTCATTCAAATAGAAAAAATGATTGTTGAAACTAAGTCACTCATATATAACAAGCTATGCACATAAGTGAATACTCTGTAGTTGCCAACATGTACAAACCAGTCCTGACATTGTGAATAATATAATTCATCTGACTGAGCCCAAGATTACATAATCTTTCAACAAATTTGAATCACCTGGACATTTCAAGAAATACATACTTTAGTAAACATGCATCAGTTCACAATTATCAAACACAGGTAGCTACTTCCCAAATGTATCACTTATTAGAATGAAATCATCTCTTCTTTGGCTTTCTTTAGCTTATATTAGTCCTAAATGAGGGGTGCAAATTCCACAAAAATTGAAGTCTTCACCTTTTTCATTCATGAGAAAACAAAACTAAAAATTCCTGATTATTTGCTAAAATAATTGATGGTTGCTTTTCTGCCCGTTTTACAGCATTTGTGTTGTTTATGCCTATTACCTCTACTATAATCTTCACCTTTGCAATGACTCATCCCTACACTCCCTGTGGACATGCACGTTTTTGCCTTCAGTAGGTTTCTTTGTTGTTGTTGTGGTGGTGTGTTTTCATTAACTTCTGCTATTTGAGGTCCATTTACACATTCTCTCAGTACATTTTTACACTTAATTTGAAAAGTTTTCAAGTATCAAGTATTAATTTTTGCTACCAAAAGGGCTGAGTGAAAAGTTGACACATAAGACTTTTTCGTTAACCTTTGTCCTTCAAAGTTATTATTCACATCAATTCTTAAAAATATTGAAGTCATTCAATTTTTATCAGCATGCGATTGATTTTCTACCTCTTGATGTTGTGTTTCATTAGATTTCTGTAAAATTCATGAATAAAAACGAACCTCAACCTAATCTAAAAAAATAAAAAAACACATTTTTTTTAATAAAAATGTCCCCATTCCAGCATTTGAATGACCAGCTTCTGCACCAAATACTCTAAAAACAATGTGCAATCAGTTGCTCTTAAGATTCATTCTATTTGGAGAGAAACACATTTTCTGCTGGGTTCCTTTTTCTCTGGAAGTGATGTCACAATGCTACTAATGAAAAAGAACCATTTATTTGGTAAAACCAAAAGAGATAAGGGCTTCAATGCAAATTATTGACAATGGCTAAAAAAGACATTGTTTATGTCTGATTACAAAATGAAATGCTTTGTTTGAAACAATTGAGTTCATACTGAATGCTGTGAAAAGCTCTGAAAGTGACAATAGTTGTAACAACTTTATAGGCATGTTCTGTATTCATGATAACATGTTGCACTTTTGGATTACTTTGTAGTTTGAACCATTACATTCCTGTGGCATCCAATGCATGCTTTTCCTACTCCCTAAGCCTTTTTCTCAGAGGTAGTTTCTGACTCGTAAAAATCAAATAGATTCTAAGCATATCTTGTGTTATTTTCAGTTAAATATATACATTTATATACTTTGCTTAAAAAAAAACTAAAAATAAACTTGATGGATTCTTTTTTATGCAACTTTTATTGAAACATACGACATCAAACTAAATTCCAACATTTACTTTAATGTAAACAATCCTTATTATACATTATATCATGATTCTAAAACTATTGTGAGCAGTGTTGGAGCATGCATTCATTCCAGGACAACTTTTGTCATAAAAGATAATCTGAAACTGATTATAAATGCTGGTGGAAATCTATTTCTTGAAAATAGATTTAAAAAGCTGAGAAACATGTCATTGCAGTTGCACACAGACAACCACACTAAAATGTGCAATCCTTTCACTCTTATTTTACCAATTTGTTGAGTACCTTTTGGTGGTTAACATCAAGATTAACTTATTAAATTTTGAAGTTAAATCCACAGTAACTGATCGTGTTAATAGCATCTGAAGTTGTGGCAGAATTTTTTGATATAGGCCTACTGGATTCTTTTCAACTTACAACTATTTCTACTTGATCATATACGAACATTTCAGCAATCAAACCGAACTGTATTCAAAGAAATTTTGGTTTGGAATTTGCTACAGGACATTTCTGATCACCTCCAGCTTTTATCTGCTATTGATTTTCATGTCTCAAGGATCAATATTTTGCCTGAAATTCGTTACATAAAGACCCTGTAGCATTTTTGGTTAAGCTAGTGATGGCCTGGAAAGTCATGAACATGGTGATATTAACAGAACTTATGAAAATTGAATAATAATTATCCTTAATGATGTACTGAACTACCATAGACCTTGTTGCTCTTTTTCCCAAAATGAATTTCGCTCATTCTTTATTACTGCTATTTGTTAAGCATAAAAGTGATTTTTATTTTTATAAAACAATTAAAATTAGTAATCCCTCTAAGCAAACACTACAAATTTAAAGAAATAAAACACCACACCTCAAAGAAAGATCCAAATATATATACTTTTGATCTGAATTAGAAAAAAATAACAGTACAAAGTAAAATGTAAAGTTAGTAATATGACTGTTTTTTACAAACTTCAAAGAATGCTGTTCCACAGGCAAAAAGCAATTATGAACATTATGAAGAGACCAATTGGTCACTTTTCCCAAGTGGGACAACCCTTATTCTTCAATTATATCAACCATTTTAAATCTTCAAGTGATTTTAGAAAAGCTCCTAAATATACTACCTAACCCCTTGAAAGTATTTGAAAGAATTTCTAGATTCAACTGCTTTCCTGTTTTACTATTGAGTGCTTGTTTGAAATGAAAACCTGATTACATGCACAATATTTACAGGTCTAATCATAGCCATTGATTATTATGTTTACCTAATATTTTTCTTACCGAATTTATTTTGCTATGGAATAAACAGACAACTTCTGAAACTACTCCCTTTTTCAACAATACAACAGTGTGGCTAAATTGCTTATACAAAGGCATCATTCCAAGGTATGACTTAACACCTTCGGAGCCGGTTGATTTCCCTTTAAGACCTGTACAAGTCACTTTCCTGGTGTCACTTTGCACCACCACAACTCACCAGCCGATTGAGCGAGGGAACTGTTCAAACCGTCTGAAGATGTGGGAACACATGTTTTTTCACCGTTGTTTTTGAACCAGAAATGCCAGAAAGCCAATTGGGCTCTAAAGATTTGGATTATAGCCTAGTTTCTAATAAAAAGTTAAGTCAAAAAATTTGACTCTTCCCATTGGTGCCCAGGCCCCAGTGACCTCAGCAAAAAAAGTGTAAACCTATCCCCATTATGATGTTACTCACAACAAACATAAAAGCAAAATTGTCCAATTGTAATTGCATGTACAAGAATTCTACACATCCTCACTCTTAAAATCTCATTCAAAGGACTGAGGATGCGTACAGTTTCATGAAATATATTTCTTATAAAAAATTGCAGGTTGATTCTGTTGTGATCAGAAAACCCAAGCGACAAATGTGCAAATCTTCACACTGAGGCAGCAAGCAATAATAGAGATAACCCAACACGATCACTCTCTTATTGCTTGTTCACACCATATTTATATGGGTGCTATTCTCTGTGCACATTCAGTTCTTTGTGAATTGCACATTTAACATCAGGCTAACCAAGAGGTTACAACTATTCTATTTTGTCACCTTTGTGGAGTCTAGTCACTTGAAAAGAGATATGTGCAAGAATGAATCATCACATAGTCATGAAAGCAGAGCCTAGTCAGTTGATCCCTCTAAAGCATGCAGCAAAATTAAAGCTTAAAACTGTTGCTGAGACAGCAAGGAAAATCAGAAAATCCTTGCTTACTCCTTAAATTCACATATGTGCAATAGTATTTCAGAAATATTTTTGGGATAAACTAAAATAATTGACAAAATTAAATGACTTAAACTTACATAATGAAACAATTTTCAGATTTGCTGCTATAGTTCAGAGTTGGTGAAAAAAAAATGGCTATCACTAATATGCTGGGATGCAACTCATGTTAGTACACCAATACCTGCTTCAATTATATAAGCAATACAATCAACTGCTAGTTAGAGGGACATTTTTGTTTTTCCAAAATGTTTTCATATTAACATATACATACAACAATAATGTGTGTGCAGAAAACTGATATAAGTCAAAGTGTTTGAAGGGTCAAGCAAATTTTTTGGTGTTCAATTATGGCGTTCTTCATATAAGACAAAAAATAAACACAACAGAACTAAACATTCAACCAAAGGTATTTTAAAATTCAATTTATATAGGGCAGTGATTCTTAACCTGGGTTTGATGGGGCCATTTTAGGGGTGCAATGAAGGCTATCTGAAACATGGAACCCATTTTTATTTTTCATTATATTGGACAAAAATGGGGTTCAACAAAATCTTGGAAAACTACATAAGGGTTCAGTGTTTTATGAAGGTTAAGAACCACTGATCTAGAGGCTTAGACACAATTATACTTAAATGCTACATTGTATACTCTACATTACAGGCAAACGTTTACTTCTTTATCTAAAGGAAACATACCAGTTTTTTTAGAAACCAGATGCTACTCAATGGATGAGAATACTAAACATTGCCTTTATGATTTCACTTATAGTATGTCATATGTTTTTTAACACAAACACTAATATCAAGTATCATCATAAATTTACCAACAGTGCAACCAGTAAAGTGTTACATACTTGGTAAGGAAGAATGATTCTAATCTGCATTTGCATAGTGTGAATAGTTAGACAAAGACATTTTGACATATATAAAACCCCCAATGTTTCACACTACTGTAAAGTCTATTGCTATTTTAGTTTACTTATTTTGTTACCAGCGCCATATCAGCAATTATTTGCAGAAAGTTCTCAAAACCTAATTGGTTTTATTGCGTTTAGAAATCCCGAGCAGCAAGTACGCAAAGCTTCACACTGTGACAGCAAGCAACAATAGAGATCACATAACAAGATCACTCTATTATTGCCTGTTTATACCATATATACATGGGTGTTATTCTTCGTGCACATCCCATTCTTAGTGAATCATACATTCAATGCCATGCTAATCAAGAGGTTGCAACAGTATACTGTCAGCACAAGCAGAAAGTCATGGATCAAACCACTATAAAACAAAACAACACAAAAACAAATGTTAGACATCTGAAAATAAGCAACTGCATTATCATCACTGACAATGATTTTTCAAGAATTTTTCTTTAAAATAATACTCAGTTTTCAAGTGTGATGATCAAACTTCAAGTAACTTTTCACAGAGTTCCTACACATTTTTAAAAATCATTTCCCATACTTTTTAAATACTAAATTTAAGAAGTTCAATACCATTACTGGGCTTCATTTTTTGAAATTCTTATCATGAAATTCAATTTTACACATTGCATAACACTGCATAAACAATGAACTGCTTTGCCTTCAGTAAAATTCTGCTCAGATATTGATTGATTTCTTTTCGATTTCGAACTTCTATACTTTTTCAATACTTTATGTACATTTTGGCCAAGTTCAATACTTTTTAAAGGTCTTGAAAACCAAGTTTGAAATTCAATACTTTCAATACTGTGTGGGAACCCTGTTTTCACTTGATTAAGTTTAAGAACTGCACAGAAATATGTCATAAGATAAAGTCTATCAGAAAAAAATAATTTAATAGGAATGAGTGTTAGAAATGCATTGTGCATAGCAAAGCAGTATATAATAAAAATAGATTTTGCAATTGATGAAACATCAAAATAAAATTTTAGTTCATTGATACCACACCATTGTATTATCTTTACTAGTACCTAGGTCCCCTATTGCATTCTGTGACAGGGTACACACACACTAGACTTTTTGATACTTCTGTATCATGCTTCAGGACCAATTCACCCACAGTGTTGTCACACTTAAGGAAAAAAACGCAACTTTCGTACAACCTACACTTTGAAACAAGATATGAATTACGGGTTAGCAGGTCTGCACAAAAGAAAAGTATTTTTTGATAGTGGAAGTAAATAATGACTAAAAAACAAGGTCATCGCTTTTTGTCCATGGTGTTGAACTATCCAATCAACAATTTTGTTTTCAATCTGGATGGTTTTTAGGAAATTCCTAATGACAGGATTCAAGACCATTTTCCAACCCTGTGATTCTAAACCTTTTCACTGAATGGAGCCAAATCCAGACTTGCAACTTTGTTAGAGAGTCACACTAACGAAATTTGAACACAAGTCAATTCACATGTTTTGTTTTATAGAAGAACAAAGTCTGTTACATGAAATATTAGAGGTTCTATTGAAAGACTGCTGGGGGCAGCACTAAGTGTGCTTGGGAGCCGCATGCGGCTCTCAGAACAATGGTTGAGAACCACTGTTCTAACCCATCACCATGTACAGTTACTCCGCATGTCATGCACCATGTCTTTTGAACTGAAGAGCAATCTTGCTTAGTTTGGCAGCATTGTTGCATAGGTCATGCTCAAAATTGCTTATAACATGCATGATTTCTCACAACAACTGCAATATTTTCCAAATTGAACAAGCCTATGACATTGAAGAAATTATTTTTGCCAAAATTTAAAAGAATGCAGTTATGAAACTATCAATGAAAACTAATATAATCACTGCTAAACATTGATATTACATTTGCTTTAGTGAAATCTTAGTAATGTAAAATTAAATTTTATTTAATTCATGCCTAAAATTAAATGTGGACCTTGCGGTTAATAAATTAAAATACGAAATTAGATGCAATTGAACATGTGTGTGCCTATGACATTTGTTTCTACATTCATTTTGTATATAATTTTAGATTGCTTAAATTCGAAAACATACTGTGCCATTTTAACATCATTCAAACACTCTGATATGACACAGTTCAACTTCAAATGTTCAACTTCATTACTTCATTCACTAGTTTGCTTGGCTTCTTAATGTCTTCCTAAACAGATAGTTGTTTAAAAAACACCGTGGACTATTTCTGTGCAAGCCCATTTTTTATTTTTGCTTAGGGTTGTCATATTAATAAAAAGATCCAAACTCTGTTTAGCAACATCTAAGCTTTGAATGTCATTAAAGAAGCAAATAGCCTAGGTTTCTAAGGTTAGGCACAATTACATTAGTTCAAAAATAGAGTAGATTGCCAATTTCATACAACGCAACAAAATAACACAAGCTTTCAAAAAAATTCATAATGGGGTACAGTATAAGATAAAGCAACCTGCAGTAAAGCATATCTGAACTGGCAGGCTGTAGGTAGGTCAGGTGCCAGTCGACATTTTTATCTACTCTAAGTAGTAACTTAAGTGAATTTAGCAATAACTTCTGAATGAAGGACTAATCATGGTACCAAGTACAATAAACGACAAATTAAAATGCTAGGACCAAGGTTCTAAAAACGCCAATAGAATGGCTGTTTACAAGTACAACAAGTGAAACTGAAAGGCCCCTTTCATCATCCTTTAGGCCTATAGTTCTCAGTTCATCATTCGTTTACACAACAAAACGCAAATAGTCTAAAAAGTACAAAGAAATATTTGAAAAGGTCAAGAAAACTGTCATTTGGTCCATACACATCAAAAAGGTTCACTTCATAAAGAAGTTCTATCGGACAAAGCTGATCCGCTGTTTACGGTAAGCATTTCACTTCCAAAAACGTTCTTGTCAGCTTCGGGCCGTGAAATGTGAGAGAACAAAATAATTCACGGCGCAATTTATTTCCGCTGCAGTTGCTGACCCGGACCGGGTATGCGTAACCAAACTAACGATTTATTTAGAAAACGTTTTGACATATTTTAACAATGAAAAAATAACATATTGACAAAAAGTACATGTCAAAGTGTTTTTAAATATTTCTGCTCTATGCCGTTGAAATGTAAACCAACTAACGCGTTAAATAGAAACCTATGCGCTGTGCCGTAGAGGATATTCTTTTGATTTGTTTTGTTTTTAATCCACAAGGGGCGCATTACTATGACCACAAGTAAGCGTTTGCGCTGATGGTGTAGCATGAAACGTAAGAGCGTTTCGCACAAAACTATCTGTCTAAACCCCAACTAGAACAAAAAAGTCACTGCTACACTTAACCTAAAAGCAATTTACAAAACCAATGAAGGTAACGTTAGATAACACTAATTTTACCTACTTAGTGACGACTCACGGTAAAAGATGAGTGGCAATTACACAGCATAGAGACCTATGCCTACTGGTTATCGCTACTTCATGTGATGAAATTACTATCTTCTGATATGCTGGTCTATTCACTCACAGCAATTCTGAAACGCATAAATCTTGACTAGGTTGCCCTAGTTTGTGATAATTGTGGCGACGTGATTTCGCCACATATAACGCTGAGTTCGTAACAGTAACAGCAGAGTGAGCCTGATCCAGCGGGGAATCTTCATTGCTGTTATGCCGAGGGTTGTCGGTGCGACTCTCTCTTTGGTCGGCTTTATGCGAGGCAGCATTGTGGCTGCAACGTTATGCACCTAATACGTGTCGATCACAGAAATGTCATCACAATTTGTCCAATTTCCTGTTATCCTCAGTTTGGTACAAAAGAAGGCCAACAGCAAACGATTTCAAGTTCGCTGATATTATTAGCAGTTCACTGCCTATGGAAAGAAATCCTTTCTCAGCAAAGAAGCAGACACTAAGATCTTACAGAGTTTATATTTCGCCTACAAAGTAGATATCATCAGCTCTTATTCAAATAGAATCTTGTGATTCTATTTGAATAAGGGTCTTTTGAATAAGAATACGAATCTTATTATTTGAATAAGAATCTTATTATTTATTTGAATATATATTTATATATACATTATGATTCTATTTGAACATATGTAATCTTATATTTCTATTTGAATTATTATTCTATTTTATTATTAGAATAAGAATCTTATTTTCTATTTGAATAAAAATCCTATTACTCTATTTGAAAAGTAGATTCTTATTATTTCTTATTCAAATAGCTCTTATTCAAATAGAATGTTAAATTAGCAAAGAAGAGCTATGCACTTCTTGTAGTTTACTCTTTCCCACGTCACCAATTTTGTTTCTTACTGATTCATGAATTGGATTATTCAACCTTCGAGCAATATGTCAAGTCAAATTTATGAATGCTAAAATGTTGAAGAAATTGTCATTACGATCTTTTTGTCAAATTCTTGGAACAAACAACTGTTGTTTTTCATTTTTACCCCATCAATATAGCGTTATCCTACCTGTTTATTTCTTCATAATATTTTTCTCTGTCTGTGGCATTTATTTAATTTGTGTGAAACGAGTAGTGTCGTCTAACGATATTGTGCGGCAAATGTGCTATATATACGTGTTTAATTTGCCGTGGTTCAAGCAAATGTTAATCTCCGCAAGTTATAAGGTTCTCATTGCCTTCCGTTGTCGCAAGCGGTGGTCTCTTGTCGCCGACGGTCTCAAATCTTGAATAATTGACAAAGCTACAGCGAAAAAAAACTTTAAAAGTGTAACCAGTAACAACTAATTCAAAAATGTTTTACAAAACATTATTTGTATGTTTTAACTTGTATTTTGCAGAACCACGCTTGAGGAAAAAGTCAAAGTACTGTAGTTCATCATTCTTCAAATATTGTTGTGAATGTTGGCTAAAATTTTAGATTGTAGGCCTAATTTTAATAAAATTTGGTATTACGTCCCTCAACCGCTGTTTCCCACCCCAGATGTTTTAAGTTGGTTAACGCCGTATTTTATGCTGAGGAATAACTAAACTTAGGTCGCTACTTAGCTGCCTTGCTATAGAACTGCAGGTCTCTAAAATCATACTAACAAGAAACAAGTAAGCCTAGTTTTGACGGAAAAACTTTTTTAAACTGTAGGTAATGTCACTTATTTTTAAATGCTAAAAGTGTCTTATATTAGTTGCACAATACGCACATGTCCATTCTCTTCCTGCTTCTGTGATTTGCGCTGATGTTCTTCATACAATTAAATAGATCCAATAACACAGGGTAAGTCATTTCTTTTAAACTCACCTGGATACGACCAGGCCCGTAAACAGCTTGGGACACTAGGAGGAGCGAAGAGTTTTCTGAGAGGGGCCAGAATTTTTTAAACCATGTCCAACACATTTGTCCAGGGGGGAGAAACATTTGCTAGGTTTGCCCCTGCGCCCCCGCCCCGCCCCCCTACGTACGGGCCTGGGTAGGACACGGCATAAAGAAAACTAATTGGTACACAAAACGTGCGGTTTCTACAAAGTGTGTCTATGTAATAACAAGTGAAAAAAATAAAAAACGGCGTAGGCTTATTGCTCAGTCAGCATATTTGACAGTTTTACCTTTTGTGTTCTTCGGTTATAGCCTACTTACAGGACAAACCACTTCAAGCCACTCTTGATTGCCTATTAATTTCTCACTTTTTGCGCAATGACGAATGAAACTTTGCTGCTTTTGACATGTCTTTCTTATAATTTGATCCGGCAGCACAAAACTGCTGTGAAAGGTATGTGAGCGGGATTTTCAACAAGGTGAACCTATCGCAGTCATGTAAAACAAAGATCGTTCCTTGTTAAACAAAAGCTACGTCGTAAATCAGCATTTACGCTTAGAGGAATATTTGGAATAAAATTAAATAAACCCCAAAAAACTTTATTTATACCAATCAGCGGATGCAATTGCATGGTTTAAACCTGAAAAGACTAGGCGCAATTTGGCTAAAAAAAACTTAAAAAAATGCTTTGGCAGATTTGTCATTGCTGAAGCTACAGACGTTCTCTGCCTATACCGGTAGGCCTAATACCATCGCTCTGAAAGCATGTTGGCAATCGCCGTTTCTATGCGTAACTACACATTTGTCTTACAACAAACGCTTCACCAAAGGTTGCAAAAGATTTTTTTGAACATGTAAAACATATTTTGCCATTCATGATTTTGTATGCCAGCTAGCGTACGCAAAGTACTTGCTTGTACCATGAAGTCAAAAAGCAATAGTATAGGCTACTTTAGATCAACACTGCGATTTATATCATGATGTCGTCATACAGTGACAAAACAGCCGTGAGTGTGGTCATCGCACTCATGCTTCAGGTTTCTGACTTACGATGCAAATGTAGATCTATCATCTCTGAGGTGTTATTATCAATCTACGTTGTGCAGACAGTGTGTGCTTGCGCTCTATGAACTTTGTGTCTGGTTCAAACATTAAAATTTAAAAAAAATAAGATGTATGAAAATGGCAGGTGTCATGGTTCAGAAAACAAATCTCTTGAGCTTATTTATGAAAGCAGGAACCCACCTGCTACCCTACATACTTTCACCCTTTGCCTGTTTCCATGCAATAATAACTTTTTATCGCTGGGGAGACTGGCATCTTAAACAAAACTACACAAAGGTGATTGAAGTCTTTCAACGTTGTCAGCACATACCTAATAGATCATCTTTTGCCAAAATCTAACTTTTGTAGATGCTCAAGAAACATATGGCAATAACACTAAAGTTCGTAGTGGTTGTGATTTTGATAGTCTTGTCCGAATCGCAGTAGGCTAAAATTCGACACTGGCTCAAAAGTCATACAGATGAATCAGAACAGGAAAATGTATTCTGCTTGGGCAACTGAATCAACGTGATTAAATCCAGGCCCGTAAATAGCTTGGGACACAAGGCTGGGCGAAGAGTTTTCTGAGAGAGGCCCAAAATTTTTAAAACTATGTTCAATAGTTTTAAACTATGTCCAACATATTTTTAAGGTGGGGGGACATTTTTTCAGGGGAGAGAAGTCCCCTGCGCAACCCCTGGTTACGGGCCTGATCAGATCTCTTGTAGCTACGGTGAACTTTTTGGGCAGATCATGCTTTTCAAAAGGCACATTTCAGATTTGACTGTTCATTCATTCCGTCTTTCACCAGGCATATAGATACTTCCAGTTCTACCTATTACTTTTCTCTGTTTCTAAAATGTTGGTAGGCCACTGTTTTTTCATTGTGATATTAACCAACCCTTTGCGAAAGCTTGCTTCTCAGTCACGCTCATATGATCATGAAATTGACACCAATAAGCATTTGTACAAAACTGTCTACTCTGAACTATCTCTATGTGTTAAAATATTCGGCTATTTCTAGACAATCTTCTGTTGAATGTGGAAACCAATTTGCTTAGAACTGTGATTGGCAAGTTCTTTTGACTGAAAAAACAACAGCTACAAGCAAGAAAGTTGACGCTTCCAGATAAAAAGTCTGATTGATGTGTACAGAATCAACCGCTCTAATGCAAGTAGTGTGATGTTAAGTTCGAGAGCTGGAAGACATTTAATGTACTGGTAGAAGAGATCTGCATCGAAATACTGCTGTAGTGTTTACTTCTGCAAATGCATGAAATAGCCTACGCGGTTGCAACTTCCGGCGTTTGGTTTCACGAACACCACAGGCAGAGCGCCAATCGCAGGTACGACAAATTGCAGTTCTGTGCCTTTACTTGAAAGATTAATTTTGAAACAGACATTTATCTATTGTTTTTATTGCTTTGCATAGAACTTCCCCGCCACAACTATTTTGCACTTTCCTCACCTGGCATACCACTGAAAGTGCAGGAAGTGCAGAGTTTCCATCTTTTTCTCTGGCATGATCTATCGAAAAGAATTCACAGCTAAGAACCAGACAGCATCATCTGTAAGATGCTGTGATCAACAGATAATATATTTTGTCTGTTGAGCAGGCGTCATCAGCTCTTATTCAAATAGAATCATCGACTTCTTATTTTTGTTTCTCGCTTGCGATGCTTTGTGTTAATGATTTTAAAACCCATTTCGACGTTTGTATTTGAGTTTCTGTGTGCATTGATATTAACAGCAAATCTATAAATTGTTTTGAAGCGTTGAAATCAGTCATGTGAATGTATGTTTCGTTATATTTTTTTGTTATTCGTTCATCCGCGTGAAAAATAAGACGTAGTTTGCATCGTGCGGGTAATCTGGCCGCACCGTTCCTGAGCTTGTCTTTCTCTCTGGGTTGTGGTGCGATGAGGTTGTGCTGGTTGTGGAATAGCATTGTAGTAAGTTGTTGTTCGTTTTAAATATGTAAGTGATGCTGGGCAACGGAGAACATCATATTTTAACAAACTTCGACATTCGCATGAATTCTAGCGCAGTTGTCATGATTAATTCACTGACATGATATTGCACTTACGGTAACGACGTTAAGCCTAGAAGGTGCAGCTGTTGTGATGTAGGTGTAAGCTAGCCTACATCCATACTGTATGGTAACTATAAAGAATTTCACTTTGATTCTTATATTATCTTTTGTATAACCTATGCTATAAGTCTGGGTTACAAATACATTACATGGATGGTTGGATCTCTTAAGTCTCTTTTTGCAAATACAAATGAAGTTTGGCTTAACTGCTTTTGAAAGTTTTAGTTTACAGTACTGTGTGCAGTACAATATGAGAATCACAGTTTATTCTCACAATACTACATGACTAATATACAGTCAGCTGGCCTAGTGTAGAATGTAACCTACATTACCTAGTATATGCTTCCATAATGCAATTACTAGACAAACCTCCACTTCTGAATAATTAGCGTAAAGCCTTTGTTTTACTTGACAATACCATAATTGTGGCCTAATTTACTAAACCGAACTGGTTGATTTTAAATGATCTTTTGTTCAATGCGTGCCCAAATGCTGATTAAATTTTGTGTTTACTGGTAATGCTATGCTGGAAACCTACCCTTAGCCTATGGTTTAGTATTTTACATGTGGATTTGGGCATAAAGCGTGTGGTCAAACTCAAATCAAAGCAAGCATTTTATAATTCTAATGCTAACCATACTTTGCTATTGCTAATGAAATTAAGTTTAATTTTGCTGAGTACTTATTGCATGTGTTGCTATCTTTTATTTTTGGTTTCATGTTGTAGTAATACTTTATTTCCATGAAATTCTATGAACATTAAGTTTCACTTAATAGTTTGCTTATTTATTACTTGATATCTCAGATCAGAAAAAAACTTGTTTTTTATGTGGTCATATAATATTAAAATAAGTGAAGTGTTTCCTCATCAAGTACCAAAGACTGTTTTGAAAATTGTAGCATATAATGTATGTATATATATGACATATACATACATAAATAATTTGCAATTGAAGATATTTCATAAGGAAGCACGATTCAGCATAGCTTTGCATGTTGGCTATAGGCTAATAGCTTTTTCTACAAAATGGATGTTTGTGAAGCAACCTAAAAGGAATGGCAAGTTTCTAACATCGCAACAAAGTAAACAAAAACAAAAAAGCTTGGTTTGTATCTACATGTTTCTCATATAAACATGCTTTAGCTAGCCTATAGCAGTAGTTGCTTGCTTTAAAAAGTTGCACTCTGAGGTAAGGTTGCTTGCAGTGCTTTGTTTGGCTCAAAATATATGGTTTCTGTCTGAGTAATTAGTTCTATCTACTCCTACAAGATCTGGTTGATAACTGCTTAGATTTTCAGATTAGCACCGTATTATTGCCATCATTTCCAACAAGTGCCCTGCCAGATAATAAGCCTTTGGTTAACAGTTATTTGCAGCTGCCAAGAAATTAAAATAGAAATTATGCTTTCAGCTATGTTACAGACATATGCAATCTTACTGTAAATGCAGGCCATTTATTTGTTTTTATTGTGTCCCAGTGAAATCAAGTATACATTTTCGTACACACCTTGCCCAGCTTCTGTTTTTTTGTTTTTAAGAATAATAAACAAACAAAGGCTAAAGTTTTATTGATTTTTTTATTTGACAGGTTCAATACCACAGGGTGTTTCATTGCTTCTAACCAGATTAGATTTTGGGCCCCACTGCATTTGACTCTGTAGGCAAAAGTCTGAATATCACTAGTTTGTGCGTAGCGTTTTTTTGTGTCAGGAACACTACTACAAGTCATGGCCAAATTAATAAAGTAGGTCATTCTGTTTAAAAAGGTTTGTAATCTCTTCAAGCGAGGACACTTGGTTTAAAATATAGCTTAGCACCTATCTAGAAACCATGGCAGTTGTCCAGGAAAGATTGTGTAAGATGCAAGCATTTTTAGGCATGACACAATTGACAAGGCAGCCAGGTGTAATGGTTATTCAATGGGAAAAATGTGGCACATGATGGCCTAAGAATGGCATCTGAAATCTGGTATTGGGAATTTTCCAATGTGACTTTGTTTCTGACTCATTTTATCTCATTGAAAATTAACCTACTAACTCATTGCATACTTTCAGCTTCAAATGGCAAGTTGTGGGAACATAATTTTACTCCAAGTGTGACAACAACATGGGTACGTTGGTCCTGTAGCATAATGCCAATAATGTTTGCAAAAAAAACCTTGTGTTACATGTGCTTGTCCTGAAATCCAGTATGGCATGAGAAAGGGTCTAAAAGGTCACTGATTTGTTTAGTCATTAGCAGACCACTGTTTGCATCCTATACTAGAGTCCCAAGGAAAGGTGTAAGTGTGACTAATATGTTACGTCCAGGTTCAGCTGCAAGGGTTTCCATAATGAAAAAATTAATATTTCCCATTTGTTTATGAGTCACCTGTGCCTCCACTAATTGTTTTGCATGGCTAAAGAACTAAGTCTGTCCTTTAAAGACACTGTTTCATCCAAAGCTGTCAGGTTTCACAACTTAGAGTAGACCTGTGAATAATCAAATGGCTAAACAGCATTCCATTATCCCCATAACTGCAGCCTTATCTCTTATTGTAGTTTAATATCGTGCCCACAGTGAAATTGCCCGAATTCCAAAATACGAAAGCCTGGATCAGATGTTAGAATAAGATTTTCCATTAAGATATGTTTGAGAAATTCATGTATCATTTAAAGAACAATGCAGTTTTTGGCATTAACCTCTTTATATCCAGATTCAAAACTTGATTATTTTCTTGGATATAACTATTATAGAATGACTTCACAATTAAGCTGCAGAGAATGTTTTTGCTTGTAAGGCCAAAAGCTAATATCTTTCTATAGATGATTTGATGAACAAAATTGTACAAAAATATTCTCCATGGCATTGCAGATAGCTTAAACATATGTTCTTCAAATATTTTTTGTGCACTTAATGTGTGTTTCATTTATCATAACCAGCCAATAACACGATAGCCTATAGCCTGCCAACATTTGGTGATAATTTTCTATAGATTGTTGCTGAACAAAAATTTACAAAATATTCTTCACGGCATTGTGGATAGTTTAAACATGTGTTCTTTAAAGATTTTTGGTGCACTTAACATGTGTTTCATTTATCATAATCAGCCAATAACACCATAGTAGCCTGCCAACATTTGGTGATAATTGCCCTTGGACATAATTTTAAATGAGCTAAACTAAGACTCTTATACAGACCTGTGCATAAGCCTTTTTCTTGAAACATCGGTCTCTGAGATTTCAAACTGAAAGTTCAAGCCTTGAAAATACAGATCTTAAAAATCATGTATTTTTTTAAAGATTTCAGTACAGCCAATAAAATCTTCCAGCAAATAAAACTACAGGGTTTTGTTTAGATTCTTCTAGGTAAGAAGTGTTGTTAGCGATTTATTAAATTCTTTGGCTGAAATTTAAGTTTGATCATATCAACTGCGGTAAGTCGACAAAGTCTAATTCTTATGAGTCATTTCATGAGCTTCCTGCTGATTTGTTGTCCTTATCACAAATTTTTTAGATCCATTAAGGTTTCAATCTTAGTATGTTATTTATTTTTGTGTATTAATGGTGGAATTACAACAAACACAGTGCAACAGTGAAAAAACACATCTGCTTGATAGAAACTTGACAATGTGCTGATACAGTTTACGTAAAATTATGTATCAATGAGAGGAATAGATTCTTGCAAAATTTTGAAGGTGTGAATACCTTGCATTCTTAATACATCAAGGGGTAGAATAGGATGTGAATTATGAGGGACTTAGCCAGCAATTCTTGGTAAGTATAATGTGATATGGCATAGATCATGGGTCTTGTTCTTCATCAGAGCCACATATGAATAAACATATTTTAGAGAGTTGCAACAGACATTAAAAGTTACAAAATTGTGTGTAAACAAATGAAAAAAAATTTATCAAGTAAGACATACCATGTAATAATTGTATGAATCTTGATGTGGGCTGTCAGTTGTTTAATATTTGGTTGGTAAGATGTAAAGCTGTTGAAATTATCTCTTACTCTCATGAATTTTTTCCTTTCCAACATCTCTAATGAAATGAAATTAAGTTGACAAAGTCTAATTCATGTACTTAAATGCAACTTACATAAGCAACGTCCAAAATGCAATTTTGCCTTTTGAAAACAGTGTGCTTCATGTCTAGACTGATAAAGCAAGATCACTGTTGAGATGATAGTATGGAATCCCCAAATCATCTGTTTCCAACAAGGTAATGATTAAATTTTACAGACATGATTTTGTGTATAGCACGATTATTAGGGTCATATGAACAAGCGGTCACACTTGTAAAACTAGATTGAAGTGCATTGACTGTTGTGATAAAAATGAATTATGCCAATATATCTCCAAGCTTCGGGAGCTGCATGTGGCTGATAAACCACAGTGTGGCCACCCTGGCAATGATAGTAATGCAAGAGAAAATATTTTTTGTGTATTAGCAAAAGAAAAACCTTGCTTTACCCCTTTAGGTTCATGACTGATGCTTAAATTTTATTAATTTTCTGCATAGTTGTGCTAAAAGCACCTGGTTGTGAAATAAATTTCCACACCGTTTTGTGTGTTCTTTGTGTCTTAGTATTACTTTTTGCTAACTGTCATAAATGCTATATTTTGTATTAAAATAGGACTGTTTGAATATTTACAAGAAGTTCCTGAAAACCATGTGCAAAATCATTGTCATCATATTAAGCATGTTATTGAAACATTACTTCTAAGTTGTTTTGATAATACATTTCCAAATGTAAAATATTTTATCCACAAGTGAGATCAGAAAGTATGGCAGACATCTGTGAATTTTCCATTTTATTTGCTGATCCCACAACATATCTAATTGTTGGAGAATCAGATGAAACTATGATAAGGCTTTGAAATGAAAGCGCCATATTATAAGCAGGCTTAGTTTACTTGGAGTTAACTCACAAGAAAGTGAGTTGAAATGAATGATTGACTTAGGTGCGTTGGTGCTATATAGAACAGTGAGCCTTGCCTTTGGTTTTCATGGGTAAATAAATGTCAAGACTGTGAAGCTGGAGCCTAATCAATTTTCGGTAATTAGAGCTGGAGATTTGTTGTGGTCAGACTTGAGTTTTTTCCTTAATCCTGACATCGCTTATGGCTGCTAGCATATGTAAATAATTTTTCATCTGTGCTGGTGTATTAATACAACTTTAATATAATGGTTTTCAGTGTTAACTGGACCAAATCATTTCAGAACCAGAGTGGGAATCAAAACGTTTTGGTGCCGGAGCTGGAACCAAGATCTTTTACATGCCTAGCCTAAAAAATTTGAGTTCCAGCTCCACACTCCTGGCAGATGTAGTTAATGTTCATGTTTTTAAATGGTTCTTATTCCTTTCCAAAAGAAAATCAAAGAACTGCTAATTGAAAATTGAAAAACATCTTTTACAGTTGAAGAAAATGCAGTTTAAACATAGGAAGTATGGAAGCGCTTTCACGTGAAACTGCTTGATTTTGTCAAATCTAACTTCAGTTTGCAACAACATGGGCTTAATTGAACACACATGCTCAAAAATGTTCATCAATTGTTTCAAAAACATTAGCAGGCTGCAGTTGTGACAACAGGTTAATCACTACTTAAAACTATTGTGGTGCAGGCTGCTGAGAAAAAAGCAGTTTTGAATCTAGGTCAGGAAACAAATAGCTGGAAAATGTTGATGTAGAAATCCAGCTGTTTATCAATGAACAGAAGAGCCATCATGAATTTTTTAAGTACATGTTGGTCTTTCACACACATCTTCCATTCTGATCTCCTCCTTTTGTGGCTGATTGATCACAACCAAATACAGAAGGCAGTTGTGTGTAGTTGATGTTTAAATGCCATCAGCAGTATCATAACCATTCAGTTTTGGTAACTACATTTTAATCTGTTGGTCTTTATCTAGATGGAGGTAGCTAATGTTACTGTGGGATGGCAAGGGCCTGTTTTAATGAATTGATCAATGTGTATATGTAAAGTTCTGTTGCATGTAAAATTACAATGTGAGGCCTGGTGTTTACAACTGTAACAAAGACTAGATGCTTTAGTATAAGTAAAACATGTTGTAAGGACTAATTTATTATTTTTTAAACTGGCCAAGTACACGTGGTTGAGCACTTGCCACCAAAGCCTGTAGGCTAGGTTCGATTCCTGGATTCGTCATACTAAAGACTTGAAAATTTATTACTTGGTGGCCTGTCCAGCCTCATGCTTGTGGTTAATGAGTGAGTGCAAGGAAATGGTTCATGTGTAGTGCTGCCACTAACCTGCTGTCAATGCAGCATTCACTGTGAAAGAAACTGTATGCCGCAGCTAAGCAGAGATGAACATTGCAGGCCACTCAGTGACACTCCAAAAGGAGTATAAATATAACTGAATTGATTATTTTGTCATGTGCAAGCTTAGTTTTGGAATTAGTTCATGCTGCAATCATTTTACTGATAGCTATTATGGCAATAGTTTGTTAAAAGATCGTTGAAAGATACTGGAATTGCCTGTTCAGCAATGCATACAAGTGAGCAGGAACAGCGGAGTAAATTTTTGGAATATAGTCACTCAACCATATGTGTGGCCAACTATTGGGCTTTAGTAAGCTAAATATTTAGATATAGTGAAGCCTATGTAGATGGGTTGCTTTGTTCATAATCTGAGACCCACTGGGAGATTTAAGCTTCGAGAGGTGAAAGCATCTGATCACAGAAGATGTTGTTTTAATTGGCCATGTTGGACATACCTTTTAAGTACATGTATTTGTAAAACAGTTTAAGCTCTTTCATGTGCTACCATTGTTTTATCCAATGATGTGTTCAATCAGCTCATAACTTTTCTATTTTGCCTAAAAACTTTAACTCAACAGCTTTCTGATAACCAGATACAATTTACCTGGTTTGTAGGTGATGTCTAATGACAGTGCGTAAAACCTCGTTTGTTAATATTCTGTATACAAAAATTCACTGTGGAGCATTTTGCCAAATGGCCAATTAAACTTTTCATGGAGCTTTTACATTTTGCTAGTTTCATCACTGATTTCCAAAGGAACTGAAAAACACGGAATGCCAGCTATGTTGTGTTCACCTGTTTTCAACATATCTTGCGATACCAGCTACCCCTTCATTGCAGTTTTTGTCTTGGCATATATGCAGTAGCTGTGAGGCAATAAGATTATTATAATACCTTAGGTTTGTTGTGTATTTCTCTCTAATCCAAATACGGTACAATGTTTGTGCTTAAGAAAATAGCAGTAATTATGAGATGTAAAAACGATTGTTTTTAATTAGATTTAGATACCTTATTTGGGCAATTTCATATACAAATTTTTCTCATGCATGGCGTATATTAGGTCCTTCCATTCAACTTGAAATTACAAATTACATTTCCAGTGAAACATTCTTAAAATGCTGCTTTAAATCAGTTGCCAACCAAGAAAAGAACTGTAAAACCACTAGTAGTATGAGGCCAGTAAGACTTAAAAGCTGTAAAGAATGGTGTAACCTGGTGTCTGTTCTTATCACTTACATTGCTTAGGTTTTTGATGTGGTTTTAATACTGTAGTTCATCTGTGGCTATACAACCAGGCAAGTCTCATCAGAACACAACTGAGCTGTGATTGTTTCTAACAAAGATTAAATTGTTTGTGCAGGGTGGCTCGTTGAAAAATCATGCTAGGTGTGAATTGAGATGCACTGTTGGTGTGCAATGCACACACTGCATGTGCTCTAATATAACCCCAATTGTCTCAGCTCGGTAAGGCAATGCGGCTGGAAGTGAAACGTCAACAACTGTTACAACGTAAGCCGTCACTGGAAACATATCTGAAAGTTTGCCTGGAGGCTAGGTTGCAGAAGGAGTTTCAGGCTATCCCACTATGTCAGCTGTAATCACGCAACTGTCATACAATATCAATGAAAAGCTGTGTATTGACGACAGAAACTATGCAGCTTACCAGCAGGTAAATTCTGGATATATTTCAAGAAGCATTAATGCTTGTTCTGTGCCTTGTATTCGACGTCGCCATGAGTTGTTTGCTTAAATTCTTTTGCTGTTTTGAAGCCCAGATCATGCTCAATCTTATCAAAGTTCTTGAGACTTTATCAGCTATGGTGTTGGACAGCGTAAATTTTTCATCAGCAGTGGCGCAATGTAGTTTGAGGTCCAGAAGCAGTGTTGTCGGCTGCTTGTGAGTGGGTGTAGTGCTTATACGGACATTTCGTGTTATTAGTTAAATTGCATCTGCTGGTTGTAATTGGATTGCTGGTCGCTGACATTTTGCAAGAGATCTTTATTCCTTACCACATCTAATGATTTTGCGTTGTGCGTTACTTTTTATCGCGTAAGGCAAGTAAAACTTGCTTGATATACTTGTTGTCTGCTGTTTTTTCCACTACTTTTTACTAATTTTGCAGCGAAACAAACAACAGAATCAATGCACGTCGGCATCGACAACACCTACCTCATTTATATACCCATCAAAAGGTAAGATACTGCTTTATCCGGTGCCGCGCAGGAAATTGTCATTCAACCATACAACAAATTAGCTGGAGCTGTCGTTGCTGCCGCTCACCGTTGAATCGTTATTTTGTGGCGATGACGTCGTTCGAAGGCAGTCTTAGTTTGTATTTTAAACCGCGGCACAACATTTCCAACTTACTGCCCATTAGCTTAGTAAGTCGTAAATAGCGCACACAAGTCGCCTTGCATGAGGTTTGTAATCGGCAATCGCGCTTGCCTGTTTCGCCTGCGTCTCAACAGTCGACGCTGTTTGTGTCAACATGTCTTGTGGTGTAATCAATACGCGACCGTACCACACTGCATTCTTAGGCATGTCAGCGTGGTGTTTGAGTTGGCCTACTACTGCTTTATTCAATTCCCGTCTCAATAGCGCTGGAAGAGCCCGCGTTTCATTGATACGTGGATCTCTTTGTGTGACGCCGATTCATTTTCTTTCATCGCGTTTGAGAATGCCCACTCCAACCATAGCCCGTCGTAAACTCGGAAATATATACCGCACGCAGATCCTGTGCGTTCTGCCTCCTAGCTTGGCCTAGTCCTCGTTTGTCAAGCGTTTGACTGGAATTTGGGAAGGAAACAACTGTACCGCCGTCGTCACCTCACGCGCTAGCTGTGCCTCTGATTACATTATATTGTTATAGACCCCTGCACGCAATGGACTCCTTCCGTTTCACCGAGTCCGGGCGCCTTCGCCACGCAGTCCGTTACAGGCCAGCCTGCTTCCTCTACCTCATTGACCAGCGTGGAAAAAAACCTTGGCTCATCGGGAGCCGTAGTTGGCGTAGCGCAAAGGCTGGCACAAAGAACGAGCGTGCTGACCCGGCGAGAAGCGAAATCGACAAATATCAGGAAGTCCCACAAGGTTGCCGACAACATCCAGGTCGATCTGTTCGACCTGCAAGATACGAAAGCAAACAAGGTAGCGGGGTCAACCCTGCCTGCCACACTCAGTTCTCCTCAAATCGATCTCAGAAAATCTGCGAAAGCACTGAAAGGCTCGACTTTGTGCGACGACGACATCGTCCTGTACAGAGACCCGGCAAGCGGCGATGCAAAAGCTGACGCCTTTCCGAGTGTGGTCGGGGTTGGTTGCACGCTGCACTCTCCCAAGAAACCGCCTGTGGCGGCCGCCGCTGTGGCCGTTTCGGGCATTCCGCCGAATAAACGGCACTGCAGGTCTGTTTCGGAACCGGATGATCTGTTTCCCGCCTCCGCGACGTCGTTATGCCCGATTTCAACTTCAAACGCTTGGCGGCCCGCAAACCACTCACGCGTCTGGATGCCCATACGTCAGCTGCGCAGTGGTCGTCGGGTGCTTTCCGCCTATTCCAACGCAAGTTCAGTTGTCGACGGTTCCCGCTCGTTGGATTGTTCCAGTTCCGCATCGTGTCACGGCGACCCGCTCCTCACGCCGCCGGCATCGCCGGTGCCGAGGCCGGCATCCGTTACTGTGATAAAGCAGGAAAGCGGCTCGTGGACCTTCTTGTCGTCGCAGCACCCCGTTCCCTGCTACCAGCAAATCGTCTTCAGTCCGGTGGCATCACCCGGCGGCAACGTCACTTCGCCCGCGTCGGTTCGCTCCACTGACGGGCGAATGGGGGGGGCTTGGTCGAACGGCGGTCTCTCGGCGACCAAGCGCAGCTTGTCTTTTTCGGACGACTTCGAACGGACGGAAAGCATACATTACACCCCGTCGTCGACGCCGGAACTGAACCGCAGGTCGGTAAACGTGCGAAACGGGCGAAGCTATAGCGGCGCCGCTCCTAAAGCGTGCTCTGATTGAGAACAGCGCATATCGCACCACCACGAAAGTCCGTTACGTTGTTGCTGCGTGAAAAGCGTGAAGGCGGTAGGGCGTGTTTGGTGGAAAGTCTATTATTTTTCACGACGCCGTCGCTCATCGCAAGCGAACGCGGCTTTGTGAGAAACGCAACTGAAATTGGGCAATGGACCGATCAGCTCTTTTAGCTGATAGCTCCTCGCCAGCGGCGTTCGTAAACCTTCTCTGCCAATACAGCGCGTTGTTGTTACATGTGCTGCCTATCGCAAAGTTCGCGTCGAGAACTACCTATTGCAGTTTTCGTGGCTTAGTTTTTTTGCTGACAAGTCTAAAAAACGCGCGCAATTTCAAATGCAAGTGAAAGTGATAAGATTCTTTCGTAACTGTCGAAGTAAACTCGCGAGGTTCATTGGAAATAGTTAGATTTTAGGTAATTTATTGAAGAACTCGCCCAATCTGGTTTTCATTTCACTGCACGATGCTTCTAAAGACGAAGCGTACTGTTTGGAGTACTTCAGTCCGGCAGAAAGTTTTAGCTCGCTGTCAACTGTTTCGCCAGTTGTCTTTGTTCTATCAGCGTTCTTGTTTTCTTGAACAAGAAAAGGCTCTGTGACGACGAAAGCCTTTCGGCCGGCCGTCCCATACGCTTAGAAGGTTTTCAGTCTGCCACCGTTAATGGCTTCGCGCCGCTAAAGCTTCGTCAAGATCCAAAGTGCTGTGAGTGGCAATGGTGAAGAACAATAGATTACGCGGCAATACTATGCCATTGTACGCGACCCTGCGCGGCGTTGGCGAAAGCCCCGATCCGGTCGGCATGTTATTCTTTTCGTACTATTCTTCCATTCAAGCACACTTACCAGGCAGACCGCAATTAAAGTTCTGTTCGTGTATCGGGCACTTCGTTTCACGCTGACTTGGCTGCCATGAATCCCGCAGTATCTTTGCGGGCGCAACAACCCTGGTTTGTTGCCGGCGAACCGTTTACGCGAAACGGCTTCGAGGCGTTCGTGAAACCTGCTGCAAAGTCTGCTGCTGCCTGTTACAGGTTCGAACGCAGCGTGACGCGCTCGGGCGGAGGGCTGCTGCGCTGTCAGTCCCACCCGTCCGACCTCAACACGCGGCGCACACGCAGGCGAAACTACGGCCGACCGTGCCATCATCGTCCAGCCTTAGATTTCACTAAAATGAAGCAGGTGAGTGTATTGTGCGTTCTTCGGTAAAATAACGTGCCGCGCAAACACGTACGTGACGAACGGTCGCATTACGCTGGTAAACCCGTTGTTTGTTTCAGTGCTACCACCGTGTGTCACATAAGTTAATAACTTCCTTGGTTTTATGTTGGTAGTTTCCTCTGATTTTTTTATTGAGCGACTGGTATTTTTTGTAGACATCGATCTTGAAGAGAAGCAAAGCGATGAAAAGTGAAGGCGCAGCTCGAAACGAAACTGATGCGACCAAGGTGGGGATGAAACCTGTAGAAAGTGCATGTGAGCAAGCGCGGACATCCTGGCTCGGCTTCTGCGAGGCTAACTATTTTCGCGACCTGCTTGTTCCGCTATTCGCTCTCGTTAAAAAGGATTGTACTCTTCCATAAGCCAGAAGGAACACGTATCCCAACAATGAACGAACAAGCGCGCATGTCTTCTTTTTCATATGTTCATTTTTGGACGATAGTGACGGTTTTTCCGCCGGCCTTGAAGTAGGGCAAGCCATTGTGTCCTTACATGGGGTTTCGTCTTATCAACTTCACGTGGTCGCCGCCGAGCAAGAAGCAGCGGCCGCCATCTGCTGCCCTCGGTACTCTCGCAATGTCCCGCTGTGCGTCTCGGCCAGACTTGAGAGCAAGAGCGTCAAAACCGGTACTTTGTGTGTAGTGGCCGCGCCTCCAACGGATGCGATCACCGTGATAATTACCCGTCCCGATTTTAACGCAGCGAACCGGAATGTGGCCGTCGATCAGCAGCAGCATCGGCAACACAACGTGCAAGTCTCTGTTCGCGACGTCGGTCACCTCGTCCGTCTGCGCTGATCCTGACTGTGGCGGCGATCAGGTGAGAGCCGCGCGGTTGTAATGTCGATTGCTAGGTTCGGGTTGTGGAAGAGGTGCGGATGAGTGGTGGTGGTGGTGGGTGTTCCTGTTAGTCATCGCTGCGTCGTGTAGCGCGGGAACCTGTTTCGGTCAACTCAGCACATGTCGTTACCGCGCACGAGCTCTGAGCCACGTCCGTACGTATGCGTGTTCTCCGTCAGACCCTGACTTTGTTTCGATGGAGTGATGTGTTAGGTTTGTTTGTTTGCTCGCTGAGATGATCGAAACAGGATCACGCGCTACGCATGGGACGCGTGTGTGATTTGTTCCTTCTGTGTGGTTTGATAAATCGTGAAACTGCGTCTCCTGTAATGACTGTGTTGGTGCCGGCAGCTCTTGACGCTAATTCCCGGCGAAAGGTGAATGCGTGAAATTCGAAAGACTTCATTCGAACCGTGCTTTGCCCGACGAACAAGGCTTCCGCAACTGCAACTGATTTGAGTTCAGCAACTTGTCTCGTTGTTTGCGTTGGTGACAGTGAAGAAAAATATTTTGTTCTGTTTTCGCACAGTGACAATATGCTCTAACACAGGGGGGGTGGACAATGAAGTTTTCTCGGAGCCTCTTTGAGAAGGCCGCTTTTACCGGAGTGCCGTGCCTTCCAATTTGATCGTAAAATAAATAAATAAAACAAAAACAACATTGGTACACAGAACAGGCTTTTCCATAATTGCTCTTGTGCAAATATACTTTATCGTGCGCAGAGAGACAAAGATAACCTCACACTTTTCAAAAAGTTGAAATTAGAATAAGTTTGTTTGTTGAGATCTTAATCAATGTCTCCAAGTTTATGTCAGACTTGAAGATATTCCTTGAGTACGTCCGCGGGCCACTAATCGCCCGCCCCTGCTCTTACAGTGTTACATTGAGGCTTAAAATCTCAAGTTAATTTTTTTTGTTTGCTTCAGCGTTGAGCCGCTGCTTACCACAACGACGCGCGTGATCTTTATGTGATCACGTGATCTTTATGTGATCACGTGATCTTTATGTGATCACGTGATCTTTATGTGATCACGTGATCTTTATGTGATCACGTGATCTTTATGTGATCACGTGATCTTTATGCCGAAATGATTCTACGCACGCGAAGTCATGGCCTGTTGCTTTTTCGTACATTCTTGAGCTGCTGCCGCGGTCCGGTCCTTTCAGCTTTTTTCAGGTGTTGTCTGAATCGCATTGCGCTAGCATATGAAACGAATCGTTCGTTTACAGCGCTTCCTCCCGTTTGGCTGTGACTGTTGTGTGTGCGCATGAGCGAATCGCTGGTGCTCTTCCTTTTGGTTTCAAAACCTCCCTGTCGATGTTGCAGCCGGAGCACAGCGAGTCGGCGTCCCCCCCATTCTCGTTCCCCGTCGCTTCGGCCAATCTCGGCCACCTCCGCGACGTGCGCGGGCGCATTCCATCTCCCACCGATGAAGCAGCGATCGAGACCGACGAGCCACTAGGAGACATGGACACCGTCGGCCCAGAAGCGGGCGCGGACCTCGCTACGGTGTCCGGCGGCGTCCAGTCGTCCTTCGTGCCGGAGTGTACCGACCTGGACGTCGCTGAGATCGAGAACGAATCCGATTGTGACGCATAGTTCGCTTGTGACGTGTGTTTCGCGCGCGCGAGGAAACGAAGAAAAAACACTACTATCTTAGTTTTTCGGTTAGTGTTAGTTCTAAATTTTGCGTTTTTGTTACTGTTTGTTATTCAACTTTTTCTCGTTTTCCTTTTGCTTTTTATTTTACTATTTTTTACAAAATTTCCGATTTAGCGATTGTGAACCGGATCGCAGCGCGACGACACGCCTTTCCTTTCCTCGTAGTCCTATTCAATCGAGCAAACAACGGTTCGCAAATTTCGCGACGCGCGCGCTCGTGTGTCGCGTGCACGTGACGTCAGCTTGCAACGTCACGCGCTCTTCGCTTAACCGGTTGTGGGTTGTTGTGTGTTTGTTTGCTTTAATACGTAGACGGCGATGTCATTGGTGAGATGCCAGCGCAGGCAGGCGCGGTTGACGTTTGGTTTGCATTCGCTTTTCCGAACTTTCCTCCTCAAAGTCAACTTCGCGACGACGCCGGCGATGTGCGAACCCCCCAAAGCCTGCGAAGGCGCATTGTGACAGAAGTGGTCTCAAATCGCTGAAAAACGGGAAAGACTTCGCTTTTGCTTGCACGTCGCAGGGTACTAGAAAAGTTCAAACGTCAATCTATTAGTTTCCACATTGTGATCGACTTTCTAGCGATACGCCGGTCCTCGCTTATCTCATACGAATGCTTCCCTGCTTATAGCAAAACGCAACGAATGTTTGGGTTCTGGCCTTCATGCCAGCAAATCAAAAGATTGTGCTACGCCCGCGGCCTCTACAGAGCATTATGTCACGCCTCGAGTTCGCTTTAGTCTTTTTCTTTTCCTTTTGTCACCCGCGGCTCTGCGGCGTTCTATGTCGTCATCGTTTCCGCGGTAACGCTTCTTGAAGAACAATTTGCACGACCCGCCGTTCCTGCTCCCTCCTCGACCGGGGGGGCGCCTCCCTCCCAATGCCGTTAATGTTTTTTCTACGTTTCGCGTCCGATCGCCGAGACATAGGATACAGTGCCTTCGATGTCCAGCTGTTGAGGATTGTCGCGCAGCAATCCATGGTTTCGTTTCAAACTACCTGGCGGCAGAAGAGTGGAAACGCCCGCCTGCAGGCGATTTCAGGCGTTTTTTTAAGGAGCGCTGTTTCTGCAAACGATTTAATTTAAAACAAAATTCCTTTTACAGTGTTACAAATTGACAAGAAACTAGTTGTTCCGAAACACCTGACGCCGTGGCACGATTCGCTTTTATTCCAACGCCCCGAGTTCCAAAACTCTTGATTCCTGACACTGTCGGCCGTCGAGCCGCGCGAATTCGTCGTCTGAAAAAGAAAAACCGTTGAAAAAGCAGCAGCAGCGGCAAAATGTCAGTCCTCGCCGATCAGCATATCACACATATACACCATTGTTTTGAATCCAAACAACAGTTCTCCGCACTGGCCTCGTGGTTCCGCCGCACCAGCGTCGCGATGCCTCTGGAAATCGTCCAGCATTGCCTTTCCTAGTCCGCGTGGTGTGTTGTTGCGCGACGGCAGTTCAACTCAAAGTCTTATTCGTGCGCTTGTTTTATACTCAACAAAGCGTTCGTCTGGTAGTCGGCTTGAATTTGCGGTTTTGTGTTTTTCCACTCTGTCTTTTCCACACGCGGTCGTTTTCCTTGTCCGTGCATCGCGCGCTCGCTCGTTTTCCTGTAGATGCGTCGTTAGCGGAAGCGCGACCGCGTGGCTGTGCACTGTGATGTCACGCAGCGCAGTCGTTTCGTTTCGCCGCGCGCGAAAAACGTCTCCCGGTTTTCGCCGCGATCGTGCGTCGGAGTGTGCGCCGGCGATGCCGCGCAACACAGCAATAAAAGAAGTTCAGCGGAACAATGCTCTCTGCCGTGTTTCGAGTGTCCACAAAATGGGGGGTGATCGCGTTTCTCGCCGAGGTGACGAGCAGTGGCGCTGCCAGTGAATTCCACAGTGTCGGCTGTGGCACGAGACGATGTAAACATCTCGACTCGCTTGCAAGCCTTGACCAAAGCCTGACAGGGATTTCGCGTAATCGAAACGCTTTCTCGCGTTTGACTTGACACTGTTCGGCTTAGTTGACGCGTGTGCATCAGCTTGAAAACGACCGTGTGTGTTGGCGTCTACACATAAACATAGGCTCAGATTCTTGCAGTACAAAGGCAAACTCTGGCTTTTGTGTCATCATAGCAGGCCTTTATTCGATCACAGCAGTTGCGTTTGCCGATGATGTGAGCAAGAGCTGGTGAATGAGGGCGTTATTCATGACCTTCGAGCAATGGTTTGGTCCTGCAAGTCGAAAACATTTCCAAATGGACTTCGCCTCAGATAACGATGGCAGCACACACACGCTCACTAGCTACTCACTACAAGACCGGTCGGATATGCTTCCAGACCAAGGGAGATTTAAATTGAAAGCTAGTTGCACACTCGTAGTAAGTGACTTTCCACATAGACTGTAGACAAGCAGCCCTTCAAAAGGAAACGACGGAGTTGCGGACCATATGCGACAACAGACCCGTAACCAGCTTGGGTCACCAGGAGGGGCGAAGACTTTTCTGAGAGGGGCCCAAATTTTTTGAACGATGTCCAGTACATTTTTTCAGGGGGGCAAAAATTTTTCTAGGGGGGCTTTGCGCCCCCCCATCTGGTTACGGGCCTGTGCGACAATCACAAAGGTCGCTTTCAGTTCGCTTCGTAACGAGCTGGTAAATCGCCGCTGTTGCCGTCAAGTTTGGTCACGCAGGGCATTTGGTATCGTTTACGACTTGAATCACTGTTGTTTATTGACGAAGTCAGCAAGGCATTGGCGGATCTTTCCGAAAGTTGAAATATAAATCAACAGCAGCGGCAGGTCTGTGATGTAATAAATTACGATCGCTAACTGCGTGGAGCGCGTTTCCAAGCCAAGGGAACCAAAGGCTCGCTGTTCTGCTTAAACATTGCGCTCTCAGCACTGGTACATTTTTACGATTCTGGCGTAGGCTTGTGTTGGAAGAACACGTAAATAGTATTATCGCACTCAACAACCCAGACAACGGTAGACCGGTGTTTGAAGTACCAGCACAAGCTGTAGCCCATACCCTGTTTTTGCATTGTTTGCAGTGACACACGCGCCTGATTTTGCTACTTCAATTTACGACGTGCACGCTGCGCTTGACGGTGGAAATGCAGACGAATTAACTATCCCTTGGGAAGCGGATAGAAATTACTTGCCCGTACTAAACGCATTGCTCACGTTGAAGTGGAAGGCAATGTGATCTTCTAATGATCAGTGGTTTTACGAGTGTCTGCTGCATCAGTGGACATGGCGTATTTTGCCTCACCCATGTCTTGCATCAGAGTGTTGTTTTCTAAATCAATGGTGAATGCTTAAAATTTGGGCAAAATATCTTTAAAAATTGACCAACTTTTCTTAGTTGTTCGTGCATTTTCTTCTTCGGCCTTGAGGAAGCCTTCATATGCATTCCCCAGCCGTAAAATCAATTGCTACATCCTTCACTTTGGACCCCACGCAATAAAACCTGTAGCAGTGCCACTCCTCCCTGCGAAGCCCAAGATCTACTTTACTGCGTATAGGCGTACAATTAATGAGATCAATCAGGCATATTTCAGATTCATGAAACCCAGCTTAGCTAAGTGCATCGCCGGGTTTTAATTGCTGAAGGCCAGGGGCTACAGAATAAACGGGGCAGTGTTGGGAGAAAATTTTGCGAGATAACAGGGAGCAAAGAGAGGGTAACAAATTTTCCAAGTGTTTACCTATAACGCGCTGAAATTTTCAACTATAAAAATGTTATCAACCTTTATTACTACTACCACACTGCAAAAACGGGGATACCAATGGCGAATACGATTGGCCTCTCACTGCTGGTGAAACTGCATCCGGATTGATGCTCTTCTAAACGCCCTATTCTGGCGAATGGGCGAACAGAATGGGGATTTTATGGCCTAAATTTTGATTTGCGTTAGGTTGCCATGGCTACGATTCTTTATCACAACGATTCTGTGTGGATAAGGATCTTACAAAGTGATTGTGAAACGGCACTTCTGTAAGAGCTGCAAGTTCGTGTTGCGTTCTAACTTATAAGTATCTTTACTGTTGAGAATGCAGTTTATAGAGCGATTGATCTTACCCATCTGCATGAGTACTGATGGTGTAAAACCGTAAAAACAATTTAACGCACTTACGCTTAATTTTTAATGTGGGCGGTACGTCACTAAGTTCTCTTAAACACAGACTGAAGAGAAGAGAATATTTTTGGTAGATGCACACCCTCCATAATCGAGTACCTTTGTACAGAGACAATTTTTGGTTATTCGATCTGCGTTTTTTGTTGTTTACTGTTTCATTCGACAGTCATGACGTACCCAGTTAGTCTTCAAGTCAAAGATTGTGCTGCAAGCTTTTGCAGCGTCATCTGTAGCAATTTTTCACATGACTGCAATACCTGTTTGTGTTCACTGTAGAGTCAAATGCCATGACCTTGTGGCGTCAGTGACCCTCATAATTACAATATTGTTATGCTGAATGTTTTCTACCTTCACAACACTGTTGATTCATGAAAAAACGGCTTTTTTCAAACTTCACAAGAGGTTATGTGTGATAGCCATAGCCGCATTATATATCTGTTCTGACGATTTCTGTCACACAAAGGCTTGCGGTTTGAGGTGCCATCTTCCTCTGTTAGCCCCAGTTTTAACCAATACAAGCCATTTGAAATGATTGCGGACACGTTCAACATTTTTTATGAAATAAGTCAAATGGACATCTTTTGAAAATGGCCTGATTTTTAAACTACAAGGTTTGTCCTACTTTATGGTAATAAAATAAATGCACTTACCCGGAAAATACTCAACTACATCAAAGCTTTAATCGCAATTTTTCTTGTATTGAGATCGGCCATGACAAGCGCGTCACACCAAAACGGGCAATTCTTCATGCCGTTCGTGTTTTTATTCGGCTCACCCGAATCCTGCTGATCGGCGCGGAGTTTTCACACTCAAAGCAACAACGTTTGCCGGGCATATAAATAATGCATTGTAACAAGTCCCGCTTGGGAAGCTCACTATACGGTCGCTCTGTCAGCAACCGTGACATTAAATAAAATTTCGTTGAAAGGAATTTGCCGAGGCCATTTGCTGACCTCTGCCACCGGGTCGGCTTCGGATTTTCATTGGTTTCGCCTTTTTGTCTGTGCACTCTCGCGTGTACAGACGGTGTTCACTCACAGTGCCAAGCTCTGCAACGTTGCTTCGCTAGCAGACAAATTAAGCTTCCTAAGAAAAGCAGTTAGTTTAGAACATCCTGCACTTTGCGTGCACCACGGAGTTGGCGGCTTCCGATTAATTTTGCCGTTCCATTAAAATGACGATTTCAATGAACTGAGCACTTCGCGATTGCCTGAGTTCATGTGCAGCGGGCCGGCGCACGAGAAATGCGAGCGTTTTGCAGACAGCTTGCTGGCGGTCGCAGTCATCCACATCCGTCGCGCCCTTGCATCGTTTCCCCGCGCTTTTTTCCCTAATAACAGAGACCATCACCTGCTTTGGTGACGCCACAGACGTAAATTTAAGCCGAACCGCGAGGTCCTCAGAGGGCGCTGCCCTTTCTGCCGATGCGCTTGCCATTGGGTCTGTATTTGCAATTGAGCGCGAAACGATTTTGATGTCACAATTGCGTCACATCAGGTGATTCGATTGAAAAATCGAGTGTGGGGAATGCTATTCACAACAGCCGGTGAATATTGGCCCATGCTTCGAGGTAGAAGTGTTACCCACCTCACCAGCTAGTAGTACACGCTGCTGGAAGCCTCTTTCCCCGCGATGCACAAGTCGAGCACCCTGAAAGAGGAGCTCACCGCCCACGGTGATTAGTGCAGGTGCATTACCATCTGATCGCATAGCAAGTGGTGCGGATTTCTGCTCACTGCTGCCTTGAGGCTTGTAGGTGTTTGTTTATTCGCTGAACTGCGGTCACGGTCCCAAAAAACGACTTTGCTGTATCGCTGGTCAGAGCTAGCGCGACAAATTATGAATGAACGCATTTCATGAACAATTCACGGACACAGTAATTTGGGCGAAAACCTTGGGAGCTCGTTTCGTCTCAATAGCAGAAACAATTCGTATTTCTGCACAATGCAGCCGGTGCGCAACGTGCTGACTTCCCGACAGCAGCGCAGCTGTTAAAGACTTTTCGCAATGATGTTTGCGGTCTAAATCTATCTTCAGCAAAGAGACTGACGGGAAGATAACGGTTCTTACGCAACAGAACATCTCACAGATAACTCAGTACCCCAACGCTGTTCTCTGCCAGTTGGCATCCGATCTACCACAGCTACTTGTTTTGCTGCAACGTATAACATAGAGTGAGGGTTAATAAATCTTGAAAAAAGAATAAGTTTCATAAGGGCAACAGAACTTAACGTTTTTAGTAAATCTGTTGAATTTGAATACAACTTACGTCGTACTTTGGTCGAAAATGGACCTCGCTTCCTTATATTTCGCTCCACCTTAATGTTACCCTGCCACAGGAGATTACGAATTTCGCTAACAATTGCGTGAAGGACAGGGATGACGGAACAGCAAAAGGGCAGCGAAGCAGTGAAAGAGTTGAGGGCAATGGAAACTCATAAAAAATAATAAAAAAATCGAAACCAATTGTGCTTGTTTCTGTTCAGCAACAATGTTGAACTCAAAAAGAAAAAAGGGAAATTAGAAAACCATTCTGAATTTTCTGTGTACGCGAAAAGCTGCAATAAATTTGTTTCAAGTCTATCTTGATAAACCATGAAATCGCGCATGATACTGTTATGAAAAGGCACATCCGCCACGTTTGCCCCCTTTAGAAAGGTCAGGAGGCTATGCCCCCACTCTCCGACGTCCCTGGTGAAGGAGATGGGCCCAGCTAAAGTTTTAAAGTTTTGTCAAAATAAAGTGGCTTCTCGAGTAAGAAATGCATTGCAGTTATTGTCAAACGGCACGGACCATCAATGACGCTTTCGGCTTTCATCCAACATATATTTGATGCGAGTTGCATGCAACGTTTTGAAAATAACTACCTTCCTCCAATAGCTACAATGAAAAACTCCTTGCCATTTTTAATTGTGCAACAGCCCTTACACGTATTATTGCAAAACCCGTGGCGAACACTCACTAGTACATTCAGGGTGAGGCAAATGAAGCACTTGGCTTTTTAAAAATCCGTATGAGCACCACGCTTCCCAAAAGGTTGATTATGTTTTGTGCTTACCAATTCATATATGTCCTTTCTTTTGCCGATTCTGCTTCATATCACTGCTTCAAATTTAGTGCTACTGCACAAAAAAAACGGTCATCACCAAAAATCGAATAACTTCCAAAATTTTATTTAGACTGACACAAAACTTCAGCTACATTAGGTCAAGCCTGTGTAGCAGACATCTCCAAAGTTTCAAGTCTGCACTACAAAAACTCTTTGTTTCACTGGCGCTCAAAAAATGTGCTCCAAATGAGCTCCCCGGTGCTGCAGGCACATTTGGATGTGGCGGGCAAAGTTCTCGATGACCCTCCCGCATTACTCCCTTGGGATCGCTCTTACTGCTGCTGTGATTGCTGCCTTCAGGTCATGGATAGTCTGGGGGTTGTTGCCATACACCCTGTCCTTAAGGTATCCCCACATATAAACATCTGAGGGGTTCAAGTCCGGTGAATGCGGCGACCACTGCGGGCCACACCTGCGGCTGATCAGTCGGTAAGGGAAACGCTGCTGTAGCCACGCCAATGAATCGTTTGAGGTGTTGGGGGTGGCACCATCCTGCTGGAACCACTGGAGGACCCTGGCGACCCCTCTCCGTCGACCAAGTGCTGTCCAGAACTTGCCAAGCACCTGGACATATCGCTCGGTGTTGATTGTCACAGACTGCGCGTTGTCGACGCACAGATTTGCTTGGGCTATGGACAACAGAGTCTCTGACAGCAGCAACGTTGTGTGGTGTCCTTGATAATTTCGGTCGTCCAGAGTGTGATTGTCTGTTAGTGTCTTTACGATTGAGGTTATGCACAGTCCCATGGGTTCTGAACTTG
>Ga0210059_1000290_pt1 | contig 58148 bp, 38 predicted proteins | sample Ectturendosymbi2_FD_188042 | JGI IMG/M metagenome (GOLD analysis project Ga0210059, IMG submission 188042) | Ecteinascidia turbinata endosymbiont from Florida, USA - Sample 2 (SPAdes) (version 2) | ecosystem: Host-associated > Tunicates > Ascidians > Unclassified | place: Key West, Florida... | reverse complement strand
AGCACGCTTTATTTTTATTTCTTTTTTTCTCTTTCATAATCTTTCTGCAGCCTGATGATGAATCCGGTTTTAAATTGTAAATTTCATTTGGGAATTGTGCTTATACTGGCAGTTTGCTTTACCAGTGCACCGTATGTTAACAATAAATGTTTTGTTACAGCCACATGTCTTCAACAGCAGTTTTTACTTTCTATCTTTAGTCAGAGCTAAGAAAAAAGGAAAAAAATTTACACCAATTTTTCATTCAAAAATTAAGGGTGCGCGTTATATACGAGTGCGTGTTATATTCGAATAAATACGGTAAGCCAGAAAGGTTACGAATCGTTGACCTAAACTCATTCATTAAGAATGCACGAAACATTGAAGCGCAGTGTTTCTCGTGTTTGAAATTCTTAAGGTTCGCCAAATAAAGTCAACTCAACGCATACTTGTCCAGTATACAGTTTTTTAACTGCAAAAATATGCAACACAGCATGTATCGTTTGCAAAGGCCGCCGATCCAGGTTTAATCCGAGCATAGTAATGTAGTTGTTTGCTCTTGTGACCACTTGATGGCGATCGTCGCCGGGTCTTTTGCACGGGATAAGGAGTGAACGCTTGTTAACACCGCAGATCGAGCGAAAGAGTGGCAGTTATTGTTTGAGAAATCTGTAGATGGGAGAGCAAATCAAACGAATTTCAAGCCGAAAATGAAACACGTTTCGTCACAGTGCACTGCCTGAATCGATCAGAAAGGATATTTGTAGTTTACACCACCACGTTGTCCAAACAAGTAAACGAAAGTTGTGGAGTTGGCGAACTTTCGGTGCATTGAGCAAAGGGCATCCGCATACACCGGTGTCGTCTAACTGTCTTCCAGCAATAGTGACCCAGTGTCCTCGATACTTGACATTTATTGTTGACCGGCACAAAACACAAGATTGAGTGGCTACGCGGAATTCCAATGCAGGCAGTGCTGTTGATCGTAGCAGAGTTGATTACTATCTATTCACTTGTTGTGCGTGTCACGAAAGTGCATGACTGCCGGTATGTGGGGAGGTCGGAAACCAACGATAAGTGTTTTCATATCACCTGGCATTTTTGTTCGACGATACGAAACTGGTGTAGATGTGGTTAAAATTTTTTATGTAAACGCGACGAAATTCAGTAGCGAACTACCGCAGTGTGGGAGACACAAGTACAGATGGAAAGCTCCACAGCGATTTTTTTAATAAATGAGGCGGAGGTGGAGGTCCTTGGGCTTGTAGTTGCTGATGTGTTCTTTCTTCAGTGCATGCATGCTGAACCGCGTGCTCTGCGGTTAGAGGTTGATTGCAACAACTTCCACTGTTATGCGCGTTCCCAGTGGTAACTCTCGGTTGCTTTCGATAGAAGACCCGAGATGCGACGAAACGATCCTGGTGTTTTATGTTGTTCATGGAATCCTCCACTGTATTCTTTTAAAGCGCTTTTCACACGAATTGAACGTTACACGGTCAGCAGCTATTTGCGATCCAGACGGTTTGGTTTCTTTTGCCCCGTAAATGCTAAACCCGGATTTTGAAGTTAATAAGTGCCTGCTGAGCGTTGGACTTTAATCGTCACTCGATGTGAGTTTGAAATAACTTCCAATGCCAATGTGTGGCATATTTCTTTCTCTAACGTCAGTTGACATGAAAACTGCGGCGACAGTGCCGTGGCTCATATCGTCGGGCACAAGTGGTCGATTTCCTCATATTTCGCAGATTTTCGTCTGACTCTGGTTTCTGGCGCATCCATCGGACGCACCGGTTAACTGTCCTGTGTGGCCGTATTTACACACTAATTGAAACTTTTCTAGTGAAGCGTCATCTTCCGGTTACTTGTTGAGTCCGTGCAACAGTTCGGGGTCGACACCCGATCGAATGTCAACAAGAGTGTGGGTTACGATTTTGCGTTCTAGTTAAGCTTGCAATCAATTATCAACTAAGCGCGGGACAATTTGCGCCCACTATTTTTTGAGCGTGGAGGCGTTGCAGCGTTACAGTGATTCCTACATTTCTAAATGGAAATGCAGTTGCAATGCAGACTGTGACACTTAATGATGGTGCCTTTGTAGTCGTGTGGTGGTGTACCGTGAATCTTTTGCTTGAAATTTGCTGTTCCAAGCAAACGATTTAACAGGTATTTGCATTTACATCGGCTTAAGATTCCATTTTGTATAGTATAATTTTGAAAAATTTTCTTTCATGTTGAGTGCATACTGTTTCAGGTTTTCTTAAACCATAGATGGATAAAGTCCGGTCCGCGGACCACATGTATCCTCGAACCTGCGTATGGTGGCCCGCGGCCTTGAAAATATTTTATGTACATGCATTTTTGGCCATACCAAAGTTTAAATGTAAATGTACATCAACAATTTTTGCATTCTTAAATGAGCTCTTACGTAAGCTGTAAATGAGCGAACGTGTGGTCCGTCTGCCAATGGCACCTGAAAATGTGCTCCACACAGATAAAGGTTTATCCTACCCTGTGTTAAACAACCCGTTTGTATAGAGCAGGGGTCGGCAACCTGCGGCACGCGTGCCACACTTGGCACGCCAAGCAGTTTCTAACGGCACGCAGAAGCTCCATGTTCAACATATCGATTCTGTTATGATTCACGAAGAAGGTATGTTGAGCTTGAATAGTATAAAAACGGGTGTGTTGTTGGCACACTGAATGATTTGAAACCCTTATGTCGGCTCACAATTAGCAAAAGTTGCCGATCCCTGGTGTAGAGATTAACATGGGAGTCATTCGTATATTTTGTTTTTCATGAATTAGTGCACGATGTTTAGTTAAATCGACTATTTTAAATCGAGCAGCTCTTATCAACCATAGCAACTGGAAATGGCCTTGCCGTTAGCTTTCTCTCAATCCTATGACACTCTTGCTTGCTGTTCATCTCATGCAATCCATCTAGTCACGCATACTTCCGCCACATGCTTGTCAAAGTGGATGAGGTTTGTTCACAGTTTCCTGTTCGACGTGGGCGTAGCTCGGTTTCTGATTAATTTACTACTCCACGGATTGTTTATCACTTCCGATCGATTACGAAAAAGGCGAGGCACTTCGTGAAATGATATTGACGGACCTTTTTTACGCAGAAACCTGCAGCTTTAGCAAAGAGTGTTTTGTGATCTTTAGTCAAGGCGTGGCCAGGATTTTGAAAAGCCCTGTTGTCCAAGCATACTTAAGAATATTTTATGTTGTTTCGAGCACGCGACACAAGTTTATTGCAGGCTGGCATGTGAAGTAAATTTCATTATTAAATATGCCGCGCTGTTAACGCGGACCACGACTCCTCAGGACTTAAACAATGAAAGACTAGCAACTTAAAACGATTTTGCTACAAGTATTGAAATTCGCGATCTTCCGATTTTGACTAGCAACTAGTCACCAGCCACTGGTAAAGCTGCTCAAGGCCAGTGGTTCTCAACCTTTGCGGTGAAGGGAGCCAAATCCAAGACCTACGATTGTGGAAGGGAGCCGCACTAAAAAAATTTTAACACAAGCAACTTGACAGATTTTGTTTTATTGCAAGACGAAGTCTGTTACACAAAATATTATCAAAGACTGTTAAGGGTCGCACAAAGGGTGCCTGGGAGCCGCATGCGGCCCTCGGAACCGCGATTGAGAACCACTGTTTAGACAATGCGTAGCGCTTTTTTTCACTCTTTTCCACCGAGTGTGATTTGATGCAGATACAGTATCTCCAAATTTTACTGAAAACGTTTTGCGTTTTTGTAGCGTGGTTTCATTTTGAAAGCAATTGATTTACTTTCCCGCTGCCTTCCCTGTGGTTCCGTTGGGGAACTGCGCGCGTTTTGGTGCAAGTGAAGTAAATTAGAAATCAGGAAAGCTTGCCCATGCATTAACAAGCGACTCGAGTTCGCGAACGGAGTCGCCCAAAATATCTTGTGAAGTCATATTGTTTCCGTGTGCGTAACAAGAACATGCTCAGCCAAGCAGCCTGTTTATATTTTTCGAAATCTCGTTCATATGTTGAACACAGCGTGACTTGTCCTCAGTGTCGTATGACCCAGTTCTTTACACCCACTACTTGTCCGCACTAGAACTCGGAGCAGATGTTGAGCGGTCATTCTATTGTCTCATCATCCAGAGCCATCAGGCCACAAAGAGGCCATGCACTCCATAGGGAGTTTGCGTTGTGAGATACGCCTTCGGGAGCTTTTTGTGGTTTGAAGCACGATGATGGTCGTTTAGTTTTTCTTGCGAAGTGACTAGTATGGATCGTTAATTACTGCAAGTCACCATTCGTTGGATGATGTCGTTAATGGTTTGTTGCGCTAATACAATCAGTACGTCGGAACCGGTTGTCTTGACGGTATTTGCGAAAATCGGTAGCTTATCAAAAAGCTTAAATTAGCAATTAGTCGTATCGATATTTGGAAGCAGTAATATGAAGTATTTTGCCGTATTTGTCGTGATTTTTTTGTGGCGGAAAAGAAAAAAATTGTGACAGAAAACACATAATTTAAAGTGAGGCAGCAATAGAAAGTACAAACTAGCTTGCACACCTAAGTTTTAACAGCCAAAGAAAATTGAAAATATCATCGCCTCGAACAAAAACAAGCGTGGAAGTGTGACGTCTCAAGGTGTAGGAGCATCATCAATGGACGCTCAGTCGTTAGTATTCGGGTAAAAGGTGTATAAGGATACGTCTGGTGGGTTGTTGTGCGCTGTGCAGTCTGCGGGAAAAATACTGTCGTTACTTTCGCTTGACTCGTGGTTGGTCATCGGCGTATTCACTCCACGGCTGTTCTGAGCGCACTTCGTGCTTCGCGCACAAGCGCTTAATCTAATTAACAGGTCGCGTCCAGCGAATTAGCGGACCGCAGTTGCGCCCTTCAGGCAATGCTCTTTTGATGTGTCGTCATGACCTCCCGAAAACAATCGCCGTGTCAAGCAGGCAAACTCGGGAAAGTTAAATCGTCCAATGTTCCGTTTCTTCGTGTTGCTTTGGTTGCGTGGAAGGCTTGCTTTTGATCGGAATGCACTTGACGCCTTTTCTCGTATCGCTGCAGGCAGAGGAGAAAGTGTCAGCAGCTAGCATTTTATGCTAAGGCGATGAGTTGTTTCAGTAATGCGGTCTGCGGCGAGTTGTAATGGCACAGTGTGCCTGACAGCTGGAACTTGCAAAGACCATGTTTCCGTATTCGTCTCTTCGTCGGAATTTGTTGCCACAATTGAGTTGCTGCCGTAAAGATCAACTGTGTTATTGTTCAAAGTTGCGCTCAGCGGTTTGCATGGCAGGTCTTGCTGTTACTCGTACCTCCACACACACTCGTTTAGTGTTTTGTAATCGTTCTCGGTAAATTGCTGCCGTTGTGAATGGAACTGTAGTGGGTAATTCGTAGTTCTTGTGCGTGCGTTACGGTTTTTCGTGTCTTTTCATGCCTAAGGTAACATCTACTTGAGAGCGACGGTACGTTTTTGTGTAGGAAACATCGCATCTTGTTTCTGCGCTGTGGTTCGCCTGAATTGCAGTGTCGATTGTTACACTTCGGGCAGTATTGTCATTTTCATGCATCACTGCGTGGGTGATGGCGTCACAGGCACTTGTGTCGGAGCTGTCGCCAGTTCAGCAGCGTTGTTCAAATGCGAGGTTGTGAAGCATTAGTCTGGTACTGCACTGCAGTTGGTGTATCATTATGTCGGTAGCTCCTGTTAGACGTTTCCTTTCAGGCGTGTTTCCTGTTATTTTTACTAGGTTGTAACGTTGGTATGGGAAGGCTTATGTGATATTTGTGTAGTGACTGTGTGTAAACAAATGCATTTATGGCTACTGTTGTCTACCAAGCCAGGGCTACAGTTGTTGGCCTTGCAAAATACGGTTTGATGTGGAGCTGATAAAGCAAGCAAAAGGCGATTTGTTTTGTTTTTCATGAATAACATGTGATTTATCTGGTGTGTTTCAGCTACAGATAATAGTTTTTTTGTTGTTTACTTCAGTTTATTTTTGCACTGATTTTCTGTACACATGCAATGGCTTAATGGATCTATCTGCTGGGTGAATGGTGTGTGTCTGCACAAGCAAGATAATTTGAAATGAAGCTTTTCTGCTGATTGATGAAGATCTTTGGCATATCAGGTACTGATGGTTATAGTATGTGGAACTTTGATTGTAATAATACTGCCAAAGGTTAAGTTTGCTGATGTTCATTCTAAGTGGCTAAAGTTTGAGAAACTGTTTTTTAACTTGTCAATGCCTCTTCTAAACAATGGAGGCATTACTGTAATTAAAAAGCAATTTAATGTATGATTTTATGAAAACTAGCGTAGGTGTTTTTTAGATTAATGGAAAATCATTACCAAGTATTCAAGTGGTGATAGTGATCCATGTCCTTAGTTTATACAACTGACTTAACAGTTTGGCAGTACATAACTGGCTGCGCCTGGAAGCTGGTTAATCAGCCTAGGAATGAATGTCCTGCCCACTTAGCCAATGATCATGTGTTTCTGCTATCAGAGAATAATTTAATCAATATTGAATGTGCATGCGGTGAATCATGCAAGAACCAGTTGTGAAGAATGCAAAGAAGTTTGAGCCTTTTTTTATTGTGGATAAATCTTATTATTCTGAGTGCCATCATAAAGGAATCTAGGAAGACAGTCTGGTATTAACTTACATAGAAAAGGTTTGCAATAGACTTGCTGGAAACTTAACAGATATGTGTTGATGTTGTGTATCCGAGCTTCATCTTTAAACGTTCTTTGTTAACATGTTAAAATAATTGTATTACCATTATACTATGCCCAAGCATAAATGCAATTTTTTATAACTCTTATTACATTCTTGTTTTTTCGGAGTGCAGAATATACATTTGGCATTTTTTTGTGTGTTGGGTTCAACTTGTATTCATCTTTTTTTTTGCTGTGAAAATAGGTGTTGTTAGTAGTTACTGAACTTGTTTTACAATTATATATGAGACTTTAGTTTATATTGTGTGTTCAGTAAATTTAAATGTGTAACTCTTACAACATTTTTACTGGGAATAAGAGCTTTCTATTATGCTAAGGCAATAAGGCAACATGGATGAAGGTAAACATGGTTTTAGAATACAAGCACAACATGGTTGAAATATCACAGATGTTTCACTTCGAGCTGCTAGCATATTAAATACAGTGGTTTGAAGTTTATGCTTATTCGTCAAATGTAAACTGAGTGGCTAGTGATGGTTTTGATGCATTAATAGATCATAGAGCATTTCTTAAACTGCCAAATGAAGCATGTACTCTAGAAATGGCAAACATGAAATAAAGTACAATTTTCTCTGCTTACCAGTTCAGTGCTTAGGAGTACAGACGGTAGAAAATCTTCACTAGTGTTACAAACAACTCAGCACTTTGGTACACGAACAGTGGAAACTTGGAACAGTGGAAACTTGTGCTGACTAGCCTCACTGAAAATCATGGCCAATGAAAACGATATCAATGACATATTGCAAATGTTTCGATAATTCCTGTTATCATCATCAGTGCATTGCAAATTGAACTGCAATGATCTTGCTGCAAGTTCTTATGACCATGACCAGTCAGGAAAAAAGCACTGTGATAAATGAAAAACACGAAACGCTGTTTCACTAGTGACATAGTGGCGCAAGTACGTAGTCACATGACTCAACTGGATGCATGCCAATGGTGATGGCACGTGATGTCATTTGTGAGGCATGACGCTCTGTTACAAATTAAAAATGCATAGAGGCATCGATGAGATGTTTGCATTCAGCTTTGATTTGTGTACTTGAATAAATAAAGATACAAGGACACAAACTCATCACTTCATCATTTGCATGAGTTCTTCTAATCCACTGCTAGGTCATACTAGATCTCAGGGCAGGTGTTGAGCAGCCATTCAATTGTCTTGTCATCCAGGACCATCAGGCCATGTGTTGAAGAGGGAAGTCGAGGAATTGGACAGTAAGGGACAACATGGTCAACAAACTGTTCTTATGCCCCACACTTACAAGCAAGAGAAAGGGCCATACTCTGTTTGTGTAAGCAGGAGTGGAAACGTCTGAAATCAGTGCGAAGGCAGTGAAGCTGGACCCACACTATCCTTGGCAGGGCTGATCCAAGCAAGTGGGTGGTTGCCAATGATACGGATGAAAGCACGGAGTCTTGTAGTGTTCTCCAACTACTCCATATTCCATCAGTGATCTGCTCAGAGCACTACACTTCCATTGTTGTTGTCGGATGAACTAATGAGTTGTTGTGCAGTGAGCTAGGGTTTTTTCAGTCGTAGACTGAATTTTTTTAATGAATGAAAAAAATTAAATCAATTCGGTCAGAAACAGACTAATGAATAGTGCTGCGGCGAGTTTCAATACTACTATGGCACAGATGACCGAATTGCCTCAGCAAAAAAAGCAGGCAGCGGGTGCAAATGCATTCCCATCTGGTGGGCGGGTGAAAGCTGGGTGGAGAATAAAAACAGGTTCTGTGGCACAGCATGCTAGAGACAGTGTGGCTCCTTTGCGATGAAGCTCAGTAGGTTGGATGCCTGCAAGGATAGGCAGGTTGTCCGTTGTTGTGGGATGCAGGTATCCAGTCACAATTCGCAAGGCGTCGTTGATGACAGGGTCAATGAGGCAGGTGTGATCACTGCAGTACCAGGCAGGAGCACCAGTACTCTGCTGTTGAATGGACCAGGTCTAAGGTGGCTGTTTACAGCGTTGTTGTCGTAGCACCCCAGCCTGAACCAGCAAGTTGCCTCAAGAGTGCGACACATGATGTCAGCTTTTTGCGAAGTGACTTGGTGTTGACGATATCTGAGTATCCTGTCAAATATTACTCTGAGGTATTATGGCATAGAGCGAAAGAGCAGGGCTTCGTTGTTGAAGTTGACTTGAATCAGCTCACATTCAGCTTTCCTTGTTGTTGAGATGGAAGATTGCCGACGACATTTTTGTAGTGCTCAGCACTGATGTATAGGTATGTATTGCAATTCTAGTTCCAATTTAAGGAAACAGCATGAAGTGATTCTACTTATGGTGAAACTTACATCACTTTGAAATGTTATTTGTATTCTTCAAACAGAGCCCTTTAGATACAGTAATATTAACACTTTGGCACCCGGGTGGTTTCGGGGATTTTCGAAAAAAATGCCTAAACGCACGTGGTTTTGCGTGGGAATTTATCCGGTCCGATATGCTCTACAGACCCAGTAAAAGTCTCAAAAGACACGGCCAGTCTTCTAGTCTGCACTCGAAAAAATTTTTTGCTTGGGGGTTGCGGTTTTTTGTGAGTGATGTCATAAGTGGAGGACTTTTAGGCCACCTTGGCCCACTTTGCCTGGCCCTGGGCACCAACCGTTAGGTGGTAGTACTTCGCTGAACTTTTTACTGGAAACTAGGCTACAATCTGAGTTTTTTCATACTTTGGATGACCTGCTAGGGTTTCGGGTTCAAAAGTTGTGATGTAAGTTAGTAAAAATATTTGACTAATTAGATAATTAATTAATTTGTTTATTTTAGATCATAACTGTTGAACCAGAAACGTTAGAAAGTCGATCAAAGGCTCAAAAGACTGGGACTCGAGCCTAGTTTCCAATGAAAACTTCAGCGAAACACTTTGGCCAAGCAGTTGGGCCCTAGGCCAGGCAACATGAGCCAAAATGACCCTAAAACTACTTCACTTATGACGTCAGTCATAAAAAACCCGCATCCCCCAACCAAAAAATTTTTTTCGAGTGCAATCTACTGGACTGGCCGATCCGTTTAAGCCTTTGAACAGCTCTCTAGCGCAATCGACGGAGGAGCTAGTGCGTTGGTAAGGCAATCGAAAACTGCTGTTTTTTAGGCCAAAATCGAAGTACGTATATATCGTAGGCCGGCTCTCACAGTGTTAAGGGGTGCTTTATTTGTTATGTGTTTTCAAAAATAGATTTTTTACATGTTAACTGTTTATGTCCCAGGTGCACCACAATTTTTGTACCCTCAGGCAAAAATTGATAACAGACAATAATTAACACCTTTGCTGCCAGCAGTTTAGTGCAAAATCCCAGATTTCTAGCATGTCTTAGCAACTCCATAACATGCTAGGCGAAATTGCTAGAGAGCTAGCTAAACTCTCAAAAAGACTCAGCGAGTTTTCGAGTCTGCACTGCAAATAATACTTGGTTTTGGGTTTCAGGTTGTTGGAATAGGTTTTTGGTCATTTTGGCTGAGGTTACCTGTGCCCAAACCACTAGATTGAAGTATTTTGCTCAAGTTCTTATTGGAAACTAGGCTAGAATCCGAGTCTTTTAAGCCTTTCAGACTTTCTAGAGTTCCGGGTTCAAAAGTTATGGCTCAAAAACAAAAAAATAATAAATTAGTCCTTTGATTGGATAATCAATTAATTTGTTGGCCGTACATTTTGAACCAGAAGTGCTAGAAAGGTGATCAAAGGCTCAAAAGACTTGGATTCTAGCCTAGTTTCTAATATAAACTTGATCAAAATACTTCTGTGGAGCGATTGGGCCCAGGGACAAGTAACCTGAGCCAATATGGCCAAAAAGCCTACCCTACTTATGACGTCATTCACAAAAATCTGAAACCCAAAACCAAAAAATTTTTTTTCTTTGCAGACTCAAAGATTTGCCACATCTTTTGAGGGTTTGAAGAGCTCTTTAGCACAATCAACTGGTGAGTTATGGAGTTGCAAAGTGGCATGAAAATAGCAACTCATTCAGGATTTCTGGGTATGATATATTTTGTACACTGGCAGCAAACGTGTTAATTACCAAAAAATTGATAAGTAATTCCCAAAGGGATTAATTATTAATTTTGTTGTTTTTAGGTCATAACTTGCTAACCACAAGGCCAATCAAGGGCTCTGAAGATGTGGATTTTCACCTATTTTTATCGAGCAACAAAAAATTGCCTTTTGATTTTGGGACCCAGGACCTGATGATGTCATCCTAAAACCCCCAAACCTGCCCCAGTTGTGAGGTGACATCACGCACAAAAAAGTTCAAATCCATAGCTTGCCATTTTTTAAAAAGCGATACCACAAGACTTTCCACGTCATTAGAGGGTTTGAACAGCTCTGTAGCTCAACTGGCTACCAAGTTGTGACCAAACATGTTGGCATTAGTTGGTGCAAAAATAGTGGCGCACCCTGAACGTAAAGTTTTGTTTATTGTGTATAATATCTTCCCTCCCACACGTGATGTGTGGGGTTTAAGCATACATCACAGTGACAAGGAACACACAAATACATGGATGAACTCAAAGGTATACATGTGGAAGTAGTAGAAAAGCATGTGCTTGTATGCATAAGCATATGCTTGTAAGCATAAGTAATACATTTACTTTGATTAAACAAAAGCATAAAGGGCATATGCATGATTGACACCATCACTGTTATAAGGTAATGCTGCGATGACTTTCCAAATACACCTATTTATAGAATTATGGGTTTGATGGGAGGCTGTGAAGGATCAGGTGTCATTTAGACTGCAGACCTCCGTAGGACAAAGCTACTTTTGTGTAAAGGGGGCAGTTTAATTAAATGTTATTTGCTCTGAGTGTAAAGTTTAATATGCGAAATGCGGTTATATGATTTATTGAAGCAAGATGTGTTGTAGGCATTAGGCAAGCAAGCCACTAGAAGAAAATGGTTTGTCATTGCCACATTCTCAATTTGCTATTTTCACATATTTAAAGGTTAAACCTCTTAGTGAAACTGCAAGTGTTTCAAAATATTAATCTTTTCCATAAGGCAGGCCTGCCCAAGCTGCATGCGGCTCTTTGCTTGATTTCATGCAGCTCTTATGTAAATACCATATTCATTCATGTATAAGTCACAAAATTTTTTACCATTTGTCCATCTTGAAAGTCAGAGTGGGAGTGTGACTTGGTGTCTTATGCAAGCACATACCGGTACACAGTACACACGAGCGCATTTACTTGAGACACATGTTAGTTACTGTGTTGTGTGGAGGAAGCGTGCTTTGTGATTTGCGCAAGAACATATACTTAGCGATCTTATTCATGCAACACATGTTCGCATACATATGCTTGTGTAGGTAGATGTAATCACAGAAAAGGCAATGCTAAAGGTGAAACAAAACATGCTGGAGTTAACACTGCACAAACTGCTGGAGTTGATACTGCAGATAACTTGCCTGGAATTATAGTGCAAAAGTTTTGCACAATGTTGTGCGACAGAAAGCATGTTTCACATGATGTTAGATTCAAGTTCAAAGTTGTAAGTTTTGTGATGTGGCTCATTGCAGTAACACAATAAGAAATGTGACTTTTGGTCTGACTGGTTGGCCACCCCTGCCATAGAGTTTTGGATACCTGAAAAAGTTCCACCATTAAAAGCCTCCGTGAAGCAGGGGTGCTCAGCAAAGGGCACATGTGCCCAATATGGGATGCTGTAGTTTCTTAAATTGCACACAAGTAGGTTTAGGTGAAAGATGATATTTGTATTTGGTGTAAATCACAGTAAGTCACTTTTAAGTTGGAGGAGGTAATACATACTACAACTGCTGTCAGAAACTAGCATCAAAGTAAGCTGTCTGATTTGACGAGGAAGTTCTTTTAGAATGCTATCACTGCATACTGAATATATGAAAAAATTTGGCACGCAATGCCATTCATGTTGAACACGCCTGAGTTTAAGCATAAGGCAAAACTACAGAATTTATTTGTGTTAGCCATAATTTCCTCATTGAAGCTACCTTGTTTTTTGACCTTATTTTTGCCTTTCTTTTAATCTGATACAATCAATAAAACTGCAGTATTTGAAAAAGAGCTGAAGATGCCTGTTCAGTAGATTAACTATATACTGGGTAAACATACTTGTCTGATTTTTTGATGTGGAGGGATTTCTTTTGATTGATAACTTTAAATCTATTGAGACTCAGTTTTATTGTGCACATACAAAAAATATATATCAGAAACATTTCTTATTTAATAAGCTTTTCAATTGGTTCACGTCTAGTGTACTTGTACTAAATTGGATATCATTTAGGTATTACATTTTTTTTATGCTAAAATGATATCATTTTAAGGTTTTAATTAAAACTAAAGTAAAACCTCAGTTATACAAGTTATCTTGCAGTATGAGGTGAATCACATCAAACAAAACAATTCCAGTTAGCCTATCAAAAACTGCCATTGTAGTTTGTTATGTCATACTGTGGCAAGCCATTAAACAATCCAATCTTTTGCAAAAAGCACGGATGTATGAATGTCTGTCTTTGAATGTGAATGCTGTAATACTTGTTGTGTCAGTTGTTGCAACCTCTCCGGTGGCATTGTGTTGAATGTGTGATTCACCACGAACGGGATGTGCGCGAAAAACAACAATATATATATGTGGCGCGAACAAGCAATGATAGAGTGATTGCGGCGCATGATCTCTATTGTTACTTGCTGCCACAGTGTGAAGTTTTGCGCGCATGCCTCTCGGGCTTTCCGATCGCAACACAGTCAACATAACCAGATGCTTCACTGACACAATATTGATTTGCTTTCAAAACACATTACAGAATGACAGCATTTTTACACAGCAATGTTAGAGCCCATTCAAAAAATTTAGCTACATTTTTGTAGCATAGCAAGATTAAGTTAAGATAATTGACCAAACAGGTCTTACCACAATTATCAAAAACGCTTGTACAAATGCTATGCACTTAAAATATTGTACAGCATATACATTTCTAGGGGCTAAAACCTTGTTACAGTATATACTTAAAAGTTAAATTTCTAGATGTTAAAATCTGTTACTACTTACTTTTAAGTGATTGGAACAAAATTGCAGCTATAACACAAGGCATTCCAATGTTTCTAATTTGGGCTGCATTGTCTTTGTTTCTGGCAAGTTATGGTTTTAGCCAGAAATCAATAATTTCGTTACCAGGTGGTTTCCCATGGCAATATCCACAGTTACTGCATGGGAAATTCAAAAATTCAAATCCCAGAAGGTAGACACTGCTAGGCGTTTACAAGCTTTAGGCTGAAATGGTATTCATGGCAAACGTTTCATTGCCTTTATACTAATCAATTGCCAACATATCAAATCATTTCCAAACCATTTTAGGCTACATACCACTGCAACAAGCCTTAGCCTACTGGAGCCATTATTTTGGCAAAAATTTAACTTCACTGGAAGCATTTTCTGAGTCAATAAAAACGGCTAACACTGGCATTAAGCAATTAAAGTTTATCAACATGCCTAAATACACTTGCACAAACATTTGTAATACATTTTTTCCTGCTTTCCAAGTGTTTGGAAGCATAACAAAGCACTTCCATTGCACAAAATCACAGTCACTACTGCAGGATCTTGTTTCCGCCTAGGTGGACCAACTCAAATGAACCATGCTTTCAAACAGCCTCTGAACCGCATAGAGTTTGGATTCTCATTCCAAGATCTAATATTATTTAAACTCAGTCAAAGACCACATTTGCAGATCGTTTTCCATGTGAAAAATATTACGCTTTGTGGCTCCTCACTGGTCATATCAGCTGGAAAACGAAGCAGGATGGCTCCTTTGTTAAAAAAAGTTGCCAACCCCTGCACTAGACCAACAGTAATAACTGAAGCTGTCTTAGTATATCTGAACGATTAAATGAGGAAAACTGATCTTTTACCTAGAAGTCACATTGCATGGCTAAGTGGTACAGTTAGTAGAGCTTAGAGCATATGCCACAAAACTGATAGGCTGGATGGTCAGGTCATACTGAAGATTAAAATAATGGTACTTGCGGCCTGTCCGAGCCTCATGCTCAGCGTTGATGGGTGGGTGCAAGGAAATGGTTCTGCTATTGACTTTCTATCAATGCAGCATTTGCTACAAGAAATAGCTGAATGACCCCCAGCGTAAGCAAGTGGAGGTGGTTGCCACAAACCACTGGTGACACTCACATTAGGAGTTCAAAAAGTGGGTACAGTTGCATGAAACTGAAGGCAAACCTCAAGAGCATGCAGTCAAAATTTTTCATTTCACTATTTTGTTTTGTATTAGTTTTCTATTGCAGATCTGAGTTTCCAATAAGCTTGTTAAGTACCCTGTTTAAATGCAGTGCTACTGTAAATTTATGGGCAAAGCTCATGGCATTTTTGTTGCAGGTTTACAATGAAAGTTACAGTTTGTTTTGGGAATATTCCTGTAGTTGTTCCATGTGGCAAAGGTGATCTTAGCATTGCTGACTTACAGAAGCGAGCTTGCGCAAGATATAAAAAGATCATAGGAAAGGTGAGTCTGATCCAGTAATTAAAGTATTGTATTGTGAAGTTTTATGTCAAGATGGAATTCAAAAGATCATGGCCAATAAACTGACGCCAAAACTATGGTGTTTCAAAACTACTGCCATGTCTCTATGATTTAAATATGTGCAGATGCTGTGTGTCTAATAGCAGGTGTTATGCATCTAAATGTGTCTCACTGAACATTCATGCAGCAGGGTTGTGCACCAAAGAAATTGTTGGTGGTATGTCTTCAGTGCTTCAATATGTTAATGTCAGATATCAAAGAAACATGAAACACAATAAGTGAGTTGTATACATGATCTGCATGTTTGAAACCACAATTGCTTGTAGTTCGTTTAGGTTGCTTCACAACTTTTCTGTGTCATTAATTGAAAGTTAAAAAATTGATATCAACATTGTAGGGCAAATAAATAGAAGTTAAACAGTATGTAGAGCATTTTATGTGGGGCAACCGAGCATGATGACTCCAACTCTGTGTAGTGGTTATGGCCGTTCATTGAGTGGGTACTTTAGTGTAAAGTGCTCTTAGAAGCATCTTGTTGAGTAAGTTAAATTCATTTGAGGTTTGTCTCTTTGGTCTGAAGAATGGTTTTGAAATAAGTTTTAACGTTCACAGTTAATGCTCTAATTAACTGTTTAGTCTGCAGCACATACGTTTGTGAAGACAAATTAGCAAAAACTGATTGTCAGTAGCTGAATGTTACTGTTCATTACATATGTTTCATTGTGAGAAATTTTAAGCTACAACTATGTCCTAAATTTTTTCACCAGGCTTTTGCCAGTTTTTCAGGCATTAAGTTTTAACTCCTATATTGTAGGGGTCAGATTATTGGGTGAAAGTTCTTCAGCTAGCTGTTGGTGGTGGAATATTGGATTGGGATGACCTTGTGCAAGATGTTATTGAAGATAAAGAAAAGGTGACATAGCAGTTAGTACTTTGGAACTGACGCAAATTTAATGACTGAAATTTCTTGGGAATGTGATCTGCTGATCTAATGTTGAAGAGAATGCTTTGCTTGGCCTGCACTAAGCGCCAGTATCTTGATGGTGTTTTCACTTTTGTTTAATATGATAATCTGAAGTATATACATTCAAAACAACCAATGTACATGTGCTGATGATGATGATTTTAACCAGAGAAAGCTTGCTTGGGGCCAGGTTCTTCACCAATGTCCATAATCTGCTTGATGTGTGTGGCCTTGTTACAAAACGTTTTTCATTTGCTTTTTTAGCACTCTAACATTTCAAGAATTATGACACATTATATAGCACATACTTGTTTTTTGTTTGAAGTTGATAGCAGTTTATGATGAAGAAGAACCTCAGCATGTCGATTGGGATGTTGGAAGTGTGATAAGTTCTGAAGACAAGACACCTCAGAGAGGAACACCAAGAAATAGATACAACTTGTCAAATGGTGATAGCAATATCACATCTTCCCAATTGCGTATTACAGTTGCCTGTCTGAGGTTTTGTGTATCGCATTAAATACTGTACACTACAGTTATCTTCAAATTTTTGTGCAGTTGTGTTGTTGGGTTTTCAACTGCTCATTCGTCATTGTTTTTGCAGGCAACCACAGTCGCTATGGAGACCAAGGAAGCGTAGGCAGTTCTTATTACAGCAGAGACAACTCCTTGGAAGTCGACGTTGGAGTTGAAACCTTGAAATCAAGTGAGAAATGTACAGTACTTGCTACGGTGCGACTGCATACGACTCGCATAAATGTGCACATGATTTTATGGGACCGCATATTCTTATCTTGCACGATAGATTTGGTGACTGACGTGACGATATCTTTAACAAACGGTCTTCACCTTTGAATAAAGGCAAATTATTCGTGACGTAGTTTTTACGCAAATGTTCTGCGGCATATTGAGTGAACGGTTGGTTGAAAGCGATGGATTTGCTTGAAGCTTTTTCCAACATCGGTCATAGCTTTTGGCTGTGCGCTATTGTCGGCAGTGTATGTAAGCTTCGACCGAGCAAACGCCAAACGTTCCTCGTCTTGCTCGAATTCATCTGCCAAGCTTTCATTGCTCGACACTTGGCCGAATATAAGTGTTCTTTTTGTGGCTGGTCAAGCGTTTCCGTGAACACTTCGAATTGACAGCCGTCCACCACTCAAAAACAATCGGAGAATGTCAACCTGGGTTCAAGTTTAATTGTGACAGAGTCAGCTGGGCTGTATTTGAAAACTGGAATGCGTTTCCAGCGGATTTTCTTGTCTCATTCACAGTAATGGTTTGAATGTGGTGTTTTGCGATTGCTTATATTAAGATGTGGTTTTTAAAGCAAAGGCTTAATGCATGTGATTTGTGTGAACGGAAATTAATTGTTCGTGTTGGTTTCTGTTGTTTTGATTTATATCACTCCTTTACTGTGGTCGGTGAGTGTACTGTGGTCGGTGAGTGATCAAGAAAATCTGTGGTTAATTAAGGAAAAGGTCTTCTTGAATGATTTGTTGTAAAATTTAATGCGAACTGCAGTTAGACATAACTTAAAACTGCAAAGCATTTGACATCACCCAAGCAAATATAAGTACAAACCGATCGTTGGGTTATTTATTACTTCGTTTTGACGCGCGGATTTGCGAATATTGCTGGCGATCCATCCGGCTTCAAACGCGGACCAGGATGTTTACCCATGTTGTAAGGGACCTGAGTGTTAATCCATGTTGTTAAGGGACCAGGGTGTTTACCCATGTTGCTGTTAGGAAACCGAGGTGTTTGTTCATGGTACATCAGGTCATCAGAGTATCTTAACGCAACAAGTGCTGCTTCGTGAAAAGGCTGCCTTGCAAGAAACTGGCATGTGAAGCGTTGGTGTCCGTCCTCTGGTTTTAAACATCACATGTTGGATACGGTACCGGCAACGTGTCCTTGCGATGCGTTGTTTAGGCATTGCGTTTTTTTGTAATTGAAAACGTCGTTTTGAGTCAAATAAAAAATCATTTCTGGCGGTTGCACCAGACTTTGAATCAAACGTTTGGTCAGTGAAGGCAAAGCATACTTCTCTGAGCGTTTGTCTCTGAAAGCAAACAAAAAAAACAACTCATTACGATTGCTATAACCTAAAGCGAGAAACACTACAGTTAACTCAGCTCATTTCGTTTGCACTTAAGTCTATGCGTTAGTCTCTAAATTTGGAGTTGCTATGTACTGAAAAAGTGAAAGCAACTCCAGTTCTACTATTTTTCGTTTTTAGAAACAGTTCGATACATTGTTGCCCTGCATTAAGCATCATTTCCTGTTAAAAGGTGGAATGCTTGCTCCGGCTGACCGAAAATGTCATTACTAGTCCGTGCGGCTTTGATAACATACTTTAAAGGTTGTTGAATCACTGCAGCCAAGATGTGCATCTGTCGTTGTCTGAACGCATTCGCTGCTGTCATCTTGGCAAAAACCCCGTATAGAGATGCCCTGGGGGAAATACAGAAAATTACCTTCCAATACGTACAAAATGATTTGGATCATTCTACCGCTAGTCGAGAGTTTCTATGGGTCACTTTAAACGCTTCCAGTCGGTTGTTTACGCTTCTTGTTAGTCATCGAAAATAGCCTTTATCGGCCCGTTCGTACTGTACATTGTTGCTGAACGCTAGGTCTATGGAACGCAAAATAAATTCAAATCTGTTTGTTTTGATAAGTGCGTTTATTAGCTGTGGGCATTGACACGGTGTGTTGATGTTGCGAGAATGAAAGCAAGGCAGACAATAATGCTCCCTGTTGTTTGGTTCTGCACATTAGAGGCTTTTGTTGACCTTCCTCGTGGAAACTAAAGAACCTGACGTAAGTGATCCCGGCTTGTGTCATTCAAACCGTTTTTCGCTCTCACTGGTTGAAACTTCCGTTTCTAAATTCCAAATGCTTCTCATACTACGTATTCCTACGTGATGCAAGCATGCAAACTCGGGTTTGAAGGATAAACGAGAGGATAATCAATAATAATTGGTGTTGTACGCTTGTTTTTTTCTCACTTCTCGCCTCAAAACGCAAAATGGTAGCCATAGCTCGGCTAGTCTACTGAGACTATATGGAACTTCACTAGAAACTTGCCAAATTCTTCAACAATTTCTCCTTTCCTTTCCTAGACACGCACGTTGTTGTTCGACGTGAGAGCGATCTTTCCGTCAACGATCTCACCACAGGCAATTCAAGCAGTTCGCTGAGCCAGGTACTGACCTTCCCGATGTCTTTTTGCGATGGTTTTAGAGTTTTATGCTCGTTTTGTGCCGTAACTATTCCTGCAGCCTGTTCACAGCACTTGGCCAGAGTTGCGTTTAACGCGATCCCAAACTAACTCATGCAGATCAGGGTGATGTACATCCACATTGATTCTCAAAACGAAACAGGTGCCTACATTCACAGCGGCGTTGATGCAAGAGCTGTCGCGCATGCGCGATGCACTCGCCCCGATAAGCTGCATCTGTCAGCTCTGCCACGCAATTCGACATCTGCAAACTATAACACCATTTAATGAAATTGAAAAACTGTTGCTGGTGGCCGTCGGTAAAATCCACTCGTTTCAAAGCACGTGAACCCGTGCGAAAGCGAAATCACCTGCATTTTGCCAAACTTGGTTGCATTTGAACGTATTTTTTTCAAACATGCTATATGTGTTCGGAAACGCGACAAACACAAATTTATTTTGTTGATTGAAACATTTGCTCTGCGACATCGTACCGGCCATATGTACGAGCCATTAGCAGAGTTCCGGCTGAACCTTGGCGCAAACCTGTCATGGCGGTCAATCGCAACGATTGAATTATGATTCCGCGTCATCACATCACCTGAAGTACCAATTGAATCAACCATCAAAACGCGCTGCGCGTATGTTGTTCATTCCCCCCGCACAACAAAAAAACTACAGAGAACAATGAACTCTTGAGCCTCGCTCAGCGTTTCCATTGGCTTGGTCTGTGTTTGGTCCGAACCGTAAACGCCCCGGGTTCGTGGTGTACTGCTCTGTGTTTGGAAAGTTGTGGTATGGCGGCGGGCAATACTATTTAACAAGGGTGGCCAACCAGTCAGAGACCAAGAGCCACATTTCTTACTGTGTTGCCGTAAAGAGCCGCATCATGCACATGGGCACACATGAACTAATCACCCCATCTCTCCATCACTCCATCACTCGAATACATACGTTTGCTCAGCAAGATTTATTGTAAATATCACACACCAACATGACAATGACAGAAGCCATTTATCGTTACGCATGTTATTTAGTGGGTCTTCCGGTAACTACGTAAGAGCAGCATGAAACCGGGCAAAGAGCCGCGGGTTGGCCGCCCCCGCTATATAAATTGTGAGAGTCATTGTGTCGGTTGTTGCGGAGTTCGCCTCGGAATGTTTCGCGACAAAAGTATTCCCCGCTAAAGTATAAGCCGTTGACAGTCGCTCTCGTTGCAGTGCGACGAACCGCCGCTTGTCAACGGCAGCCATCACCGGGGCCGGTTCAAACAGAGGCCTCCTCCCCCTCAAAACAAACCTTCGGACGGAGCAGATGCTAAAAAGACGGTGAAGGGCCGAGCGAAGGACGAGGACAGTTCTTATTTCAAACGCGACCGGCTGCGGCGTTCCATGGCCAGCGGGCTGGGGGACTCGGTCGATAGCGATGACGATTCGTCTGATCCGTCGGCGAAAGGAAACGGCTACGGGTTCGATTCCCCGTACGGCTACCGACCGCCGAGGTCGTACTATTCCGAAAGCATCGGCGAACTCCATCAGCTGAGCTTCGCCGAGCGTCTGAACCTGCCTTGGTTCTATCGCGACTCTCAAGAGATGCTTGTGGTGCTCGACGGCCGACCGCTCGGCTGTCAGGTGAGCTTTGTGTTGTGTCTCATGCGGTTCAGCCACTTTCTTTTGATGTATTCCAATAAAAATCCATCCAAATGCACTTTTGCGCGAGAATCTTAATGTTATGTTTTGTTTAAAAAGAATATTTTGGCAGCGATCCACTTTGTGTCATACTTTTGTTTGAAATTGGCTGCAGTGTGAGCTTTTAGAACAGTGTTGAAACATTTTTTTCGGTCATCGACTGAAATGTTTTTGAAATGACCGAAAAATTTTAAGTCATTTCGGTCAGAATATCTGAAAATATAGGCTAATGAACACGTTATAATGAGTTTTAGTACAACTGTGAGACAAATGACGGAAATTTTTCAGTGATCAAAATGTCTCAGCAAAAAATGCCCGAAATGTCTCAGCGAAAAAAAAAACAGATTGAAACAGAGATATATCCTCTCTTAAGCTTGCTTTAAATGCTCTGCACTTGTTATGATCCTGAAGTTGACGATATAATCAGCTAGCATGTTGAGTGTTCCCATTCTTTTGCTCCCTGAATCATGACTTAAAGGAGAAAGTTAACCTATCATTTCGTCAACCTCTCATCGCTGGTGTTGACCTCACTGTTAAGGAATGGGGAAGTTCGCAGGTCCTAAATATTTCCACTGCTGATGGTTTATCGGAACTTTTGTGGCTTAGTTTTCATGCTTTTGTATCTCAGCAACACACAGTATAAGGCAGCGAACCTCAACCAACGCAGTGCAAATGCATGGACACCATTTCAGTAACAAGTTTTTTGGATACAATTTTGTTTTGGACGCTGCGCCCTAACAGGTCACTACGCCAGTAGCGTGGTCAGCTGAAATCTTTGGTGGGAGGGGCCAAATATTTTGACATTAAGCGAGCAACAGTATTTGGTTTGAGACACAGCCTCTCGAAGCACAAAACAACAAGATATGCTAGAAATTAAGGGAGGGGCATGGTCTCTTTGGCCCCCCTGGCTACGCCTATGCGCTGCGCAGTAATATGACATAATATGGTTCAGGTTGGACCGTTTCATGATCCCAAAAGCGGCAAGTTGGTCGGTCTTTTGGTCACGTCGATCGAACCAGGTTCAAAGGTCGACGTTGAGAACTTACTGCAGAGCGGAGATGTGGTCGTGGAAATAAACCAGCGAGTTCTTTTTGACCTTGATCCTGACGTGTAAGTGTGGGGGGCGTGAGGTGGTGTTGATGATTTGAATTCAAACAAGGCGGCTGAATTTATTGGAAAAAATCGCTTGATCACTGAACCAGTTTGTTAACAGTCATTAATGCGCCGTATTGTGCATGTACCAATATTTCAGCCTGGTATATTATATTTCGGTTGCACTTTTTCGGTTTCATTGGATGTTGCGAATCACTCGCGACGCGATGGCGCGATGACGCAGTCGCCACCGACCATGACTTGCTTCTGATCAACATTTGCTATATCACACAATGCTTGCTGCACTGCCTCAATGGCATTTTCTGCGAACTGAAGCCGACACTGCCGTCGTTACAATGGCTGCAAGCCTGCGGCCTGGAGGCTTTATTGCAATGATCATGTGGTTTGACTCTGAGGTTACAGAGGCAGACCCGGATTTCCATTTTGTTCAGAGCCCCCAGGCTATTTTAATTTGGGGCCGTTTTGAAAAGCGAGCGTGTTGCGTCAGCTTACGGCGTCATGTGTTCTGTGTAGGCCACCATGGTTTGACGGTTTCCCAAAATTGAAAAAGTCTCTGTTGGATAAATCCGACATGTTTGCAGCATTGCCATGGGCTTGACCTTTGCATTTCTAAATGTCAATACCTGTGCTGAGTAAGTGGTCGCTGTGCAAACGCTGCGTCGATGTTCTCTCTCACATCTGCTTCTGAAAATGTTAAAAAGCCTTCTACAGCCCTTCGATCGGTAACATACCAAACAACAACACAACAACAGTCAGCTGATCTACATGTGATATATCTGGTGTAGAATCTGTAGATATCAAGCTGTTTTTTTCATTTCCGTAATAACTTCGCCTAGATCTGTCTGAGTCATTACATCGATAAGCCGTTCACGTGTGCTTGTGGTCAAATGAGAGGAATGTCGGTTTCCAGGGTTACCTTGTTTTTGCAAAATCCCTAGTTCAAAAATAGTTCTTATTTCGCAATGAGTTTGATCAGTTCTATAAAAGTTCCATTTCTCGCACTTTCAAAACTTCACTTAGTGACCACGCAGGGAAGGACAGTTAATGTTGGGCGCAAAACATCGCGTCTGAAGAGCGTTTCAGTATCGACTTAAAATAGCGCGTCGTGTTGCTTAACAGCTGTTTCTTGCTGTTTATCAAGACATTCTTGTTCGGAAGACCGCTGCGCAAAAACAATGACTACCTTGCTCTAAATAACTGGCTTCGCGTGGATGTCCAGCTGATATGTGGCACGTTTTCCAGCCATTAAGACCGTGCACGAATTGAGAGCTTGTGGCAGAGAGTTCGCGGCAGTGGAAACAAAACGCCTTTCCAATTGCAAGAGAATAACATCACCTCTTTTGTCAATGGATAAATAAGAGGAATGTCCCCTTCGTGAAATCGATTTCCTAATTAAAGATTTGCTGATTGATTCAAACTCTTGACCTGTGTGGAAACGGATGCCACTTGGCTCACTAAGGGAGGAATTTTTAATTCCTGGGAGGAGATTTGTTGCAGGGAGGAATTGGGGAGGAGAAGCTGTGGATGAAAAAAACTAAACGTTTTCATTAGTTGTTTATTTAACACATATAAAGCTACACAGCGAAGTTGGTTTACATGGGAATATCTGCAGTACACAAGGACAAGCTGCTTTAACTGCAGCGACTGACGTTATAAAAGAGTCTGTTTGGTTCATAATCGTCTATTGCTTCTTCGCAGTAAGTGGTGTGAAATTTTTGCAATAATCTTTTGTGGTATTTGTTGGTGAGAACTTGACAGTGTTTGTGTTTGTAAGGGGGGAACATGAAGAAAAAGAACCACTGGGCCCTAAACATTTTCCGATCGAAAAAAACCTTACCGCTTCGGTGCGATGCTGAAAAATCGGTATCCGTTATGTTGACAGTCTGAATGTATGCGACTGAGTCAGTTGCGACTGTAACTTGGATGTGGCCGCAATCCAGCGTCACTGCAAGTGCATCTCTTGCAGCGACTGACTCGCTTGCCTATAGGTAGGGCCTCTTCGTTACCAGCTAAATCTTTCTCGATTATAAACAAAGGCGTCGGTGAGCAAGAAAATGATGGATGGCATTGCCCCCTGCTCTTTCAAAAGGGGGGAAACAGAGGTAGAGGTTCCTTTTTCATAACAGTATCATGGGTAGTTCCAAGGTTTATCAAGATCGATTTGAAACAAATTTATTGCAGCTATTCGCGCAACAAGAAAATTCAGAATGGTTTTCCATAATTTCTGATATTAATTTTTTGAGGTCAATATTGTTGCTGAACAGAAACAAACATATTGGTGACGATTTGTTTGTTTTCTATAAATTTCTATTGCCCCCAACTCTTTTACCCCCCACCACGCTGTTCCGGCGTCCCTGATTATCAACAGATCTGGAGCTTCCACAGTCGCCGTAGAGTGACCGACACTGACGGGAAATGTTTACCTTTTGCGCTAATACCAACAGTCGCTTCTGCCGCAATGAAATAGTAATTCATTTGTTTTGTGGTTAGCCTTGGCAGCAGCTTTTTGTCGCTTGCATGAACCAATACACATTCTCAACTTGCCGAAGTTTCTACGTCTTGCAGCTGACCTACAGCTGGCAAGAAAGTTCACGTGATTCACCTGCAGAACTCTGAGCGACAAGCACGCAATGCACACATAACAATACAATGGCTATTGTGAATCACGCGACATATATCTGCTGTGCTTCAGCACACGCCATATTATTCTTACAGCAGCTTCTTCTGCTGAGTTTGTTTGTTACACGCCATGTTGATAAAATGTGCATGGGACAAGTTTGCAAACATTCTTACTTTAAAACTGCTGCACATTTGTTTCACCACAATTTGGGTTTTTGAGGCCCTAAAATGTGGGTGTCCTAGGCCAAAGCCTACTCAGCCTGATGGTAAATCCACCCCTGCACAGGATTCTCGCGCGTATAAGCTCATTTCGATTTGTCGAGTCACTTATCACGTTGCGCGCCTTCAGCAAAACTACCGTTTTTTGCGCTTTATGTTCATCTGCAGGATTTAGTTGCCGAAAGGTAACGGCAAAATTACGACATTCGGCCATTGCCGGGATGTAATTGATTGCTTGATGGCTTTCATGCGGAGAAATATGTTTGACTCAATTCCTCTGAAATTTTTGTCCGAATCAAGGCCTCACGAGATCTCGAATAATAGTCAATTTATAACCGTTGTTACAAAAGGCAATTCATGCTGAAGCTACATGCACGTCAGAAGCTGGTTTGGCACCAGCACCTCTCTGCTGTGGCCTATAGTACGTGCTTACCAATGCTGCTAATGCATATTAACGTAGTTTTAATTTAGCTCGATTTTCTAAAACAGAGTGAAGTGTTTCATAGTACGGTTGTTTCTGTCGAAGAAGATGCAAGCAACCATTAGCTGTGTTTTTTTGTAGTGCTTTGTCAGTCCTGAGGGAGGCTGTTCGATTCTCTGATCTTCATATGCGCGTCCTCCCAGTTGAGGAAAGAGAACGACACGTCACTTCCCCTACAAGGTAATCCTCACAGGGTTCTATGCGGTGTTGAAAGTATTGAATTGTGAAATCGGTATTCCAGACCTTGAAGTATTAAATTTTGCCAAAATGTACAGAAAGTATTGAAAAAGTATAGAAATTCCACATTTACTCATTTGTTTATTCATATTTTGTTCTTCGTCGCTGATGACAGCTTTCCAGATGGTTTTGCATTGTGTTCCCTGAATAAAATTTTCGGAAAATGAAGATGAGTGATGCATTAAAGTTTTTTCACTTAGTATTGAAAAAGTATGGGAAATGGTTTTTGAAGAAGTGTGGCAACCCTGTCCTCGAAGGATGTTGTCGCGCGTGCGAAGCATTGTCATCGCTGTTGTTTCTTGATCAGTGTGTTCGCGAATGTAAATACGTTGTCAGGCTTGTTAGTCACTATGCCCATTGTGACGCAACCATGCTATGCGATTGACAGGACTCCCACACGCCCACCGGCGATAAGTCTCACTGCTGCGACGCCGAACAATGCAGAATCAGCTGCGTCACTTCCTTCCACCTCAGTGTCTTCAAACCACGTAAGGCGTGCCGGATATCACGTTGACTGATCGTCACTGCATATAAAAACATAACCGTGCAAATCGAAAACAATGAAAAATTGAAAACGAAGTGTAGATTTACGAGTAAATAATTAATCTTTGCAGTTTGCTGCTGACCGGTCTTCCGTGAACTTACAGCGGGCCGATCTGTGCCAGCAGCACACACGGGGTCATGAACCCCGCAGCGGGATTATATGCAATCTGTTTTGTGTTGCAGGATTCGTCACCACCCAGCTCCCCTGTGGCGAAAGCCCCACTTTTCACGCGTCAGTCATACGATAATATCAGTTTGTACACGCGAAAGATTGGCAACCAATTCAACATTCCTCTGAAAAAAGGTAACGGCTTTAGCGAGGCCAACTTTCATTTTAACCTCAGCACGTAGGTGTCTTATTTTTAGCACAAGACAACTCTCGCCTGCTGCTAGGATATTTCCGTGTACTGATCTTTGCAATGCAGAGTGGATGTGGCGTAATTATGAGTCAGAGCTATAGATTGCGTCAGTATCAGCTGACACTCAGTCCTCCAGTCGATAGCGTGGCTATTTCTTTCTACTTGTTACAATTGTTTGCATGTTGAAACGTTGCGTTGCCGCAATAGATGGCTGGGTCTGTCGAGAAGTTATTCACATCCCTTAACTCTCAACTAAATGGCGACCATCTTAAATTCGACTTCGATGCATTTCAATTAATCGTTTCGCACGGGCCGGTCATCGAAAACGTACGTCACGCCCCCTTGTTTGAACAACGCTTGCGTCTGGTTTTGTCGACATAAATCGGCCAAGTGGCACATTCGGTTGAGCACGGGCCACTGAAGCTGGCAAGCTAAGTTCGATTCCCGCTCGGAGGGACCGTGCCATGAACGGAGGCATAAAACCGGTACTTGCCACCTGTGGCCGCCGTACTTGGGGGGATGGAACAGTCAACGCGCGGAGCTGGCACTGACTCGCCACCAGTGCAGCATCCACTGCGAGAGCAGAAAGGTGGCCTCATGGTGTAGGCAAGTGGAGATGGGCGCCATAGACCACTGGCTACACTCCCGAAAGGAGTGCAGAAAGCGAGTAGAACGAAACTGAACTATCTGCGAACTATCTTAAAACCATTCTTTTGTCAACATGCAATAATATTTTATGCTTATTTTGAAACGAGACCAAGGCTTCGCAAATATTTTGAGAAAAATTTCGCCGCAAAAGCATTTTAGTGACGAACATCTCTCGAGACCTTATCTCCAGTGTAGTTTTGTCCTTTGCGTATTTTTCTGCCACAGATCTTTTTCTCGTCAGAACGCCGTTTTTCGTTCATACTTTATTGTCGCAAAGTGAAATTGTTGCATAACACTAAGCATTGTTGCATAACACTAAGCATTGTTGCATAACACTAAGCGTTGTTGTATAAAACCAAGCAATTGTTGCGCCATCTGCGCAGGCGTCGACGGGCTCGGCTTCAGCATAACAGCGCGCGACACCAGCACAGGAGGCGATCCCGGTCCGGTCTACATCAAGAATATTTTGCCGAAGGGAGCCGCGATCTCGGACGGCAGGCTGCGGGCGGGCGACAGGTGTGGTTTAAGGTTTCGTGGAAAGCGATTACAGCAGCAGTGGATCTCTTGCCTCATCGCCGGGCGAGGCAACACGTCCGGGGAAAACAATAACGCTTTTGCTGGTTGAGCTCGGCCACGAAAATGCTGCAAACCTTACCTTTGCTGCTGATATCAGGTTGCCGATAATATTAAGCGTTTGACGAAGCGCGTGCGGTGACATCTTTCAGCGTTCATTGCGTTGGCGACTGGCGAAATATTGTTACCGGCTGATAATTTCTTTGATTTGCGGTGAAGTACGATTGTTGTATTCAGTGTTTTTTAAGGCGTTCTGAGAGACCGAAACGGCCTCCAATATTTCCAACAGTCTTTCAAACTACAGGAACCTCTCTGCATAACAATCACCAAAATGCACTAAAACTTCGCTTTGTGACTATCTCAGCATTCATATGATATAGTTGCGGTTTCTCAAAATGTTTTAATGATCACTAAGGTCGAACCTGTAAAAAAACTTGGTTGTAGTAACCGTTGTGTTGGTAACTATCGTTAGCGGTTACTCTCTGCCAACAGATTTCAAGTGTTTGGCCCAAAAAGCTGCATTAAACTGGAATTCAAGTCTTGTATCGGTGTCGTTTGCCAACCGGAGTGCAGCAACTAACAGCTGCACTCGCATCAGAAATACACAACGTTTATCGCGAGTAGCTGAGTAGCGAACCATCTACTACTCGACGCCTGTGGCACACGACGGACTCGTTTGCGCGTGCGTGGTCAACTGCAGAATGCAGCCGCCGCTAGCGTCTGCGTTCAAGTAACGCGGGCGTGCTGAGCAACTGTGCGTTCCTGAACAAGCAGCGATTCTGTGCAGGCTCTTGAAAGTGAACGGGCAGGAACTGGTCGGCATGACGCAGGAGCAGGTAGTCAAGATCTTGCGGGCTGTGGCCAGCGGCTCCATCGTCAGCCTGACCGTGAGCAGACAAAGCGAAACGCTGCCGCGGAAAATGGTAATTGGCGGTTTGACGGTGTTGGGTGTTGGCGCCAGGGATTGGTCGATGCGTGCGATTCTATCGATATTCTAGAATGCGCTGAAGTCGTTAAATAAGCTGCGCTCGTACAGCGTCGGCTTACCGGCTGTAATCTGCCGCATCGAAGTTATTGCCGCAATGCTGATGCGATTAAAGGCTCTAGATCAGTGGCTTTCAACCTGGGGGCGCGACCCCCCCGGAGCTGGTGTTTTTTCAGTCATAGACCGAAACGATTTTGAAATGACCAAAAAATATTAGGTCATTTCGATCAAAATGACTGAAAATACAGGCTAATAAACACTGTTACCGCGAATTTCAATACAACTGTGAAACAAATGACCGAAATGTTTCAGCAAAAAACGACGGACATGTCTCAGCGAAAAACACAGCCCCGGAGGGGTCGTGAACCATGTTGGAGGGTCGGGAGCAGATCTTTTATGAAGACAGCTGTATTGCATTTACTTTATTCGAGTTTCAGATGGGGTTCATTGGGTTGTAATGGGTTGCTATTATGGGTCCCGTTACGAAAAAGGTTGAAAACCGCTGCCCTAGGTCATATGCCAATTTTTTTCACTGTTTCGCTTAAATTCTGAAACTGAAGATGTTCTTCGTTTACATTTCATGTCTGCCGCCACGAAAATGTCTCTGTGCTTAATTGTAATGACCTGAAATTGAGGCGAAATATCTCCAGAACAATCTTGGAACGATTTGTGTGTTCTGCAGTTGTGTTGGTGAACAAATCGCCGAAACTTAATTCGGACACAGAAATTTTTCGCAACCATTAATTCCTATTCCATGTTTCCCTTGTTCGTTTTTCCAGGAAGATGATCCGGACACGGACCGGATTATCAGCGAAGACAACCTGAGAGAGTATTATATGTTTGAGATAGCTCTGAACGACACAGGTGCGCTGTTGGTGGTATCCGCGTTTGGCGCATATGTCGTAAACTTCTTAATCGGTGTGTCTGGATTCTTCAGTGAAGTGAAAACTTCTGATGTTGTCGTTTCAAAATTTGAGCGAGTATCTTAAACTACGTGTCAGGCTAAAATTTTGTCAGAATTCTCAATTAAAACCAGCTTTGTCGTGTTATTGAATGGTTTTGTCAGTTCACACAAAAATCTTGTCTGTAAGAACGCAATTAAAAAAAGCTGGTGCCGAAGGAATGACGTGGTTATTTCCTAAGAGCGCTACCAGTCTTTGGTAACAGATGCTTTTTATTTTGTTGTTTGTTAGGGCAAGTACTTAACGACGGTAGGTTGTTTGATTTTTCCCAACTTGTGATTTCTTGCACTGCTGTGATTGGTTGTTGCTGTGCTACTTGCCACTTGATGTGCATCAGAGCGTGACCTCCGCCCGCAACCTTTTCTATTGCGAAACAAAACACCGCGGTCAAACCCCTGCATTGTTACGTGGCTCGGTGCAAACGAAGCCTGTCCCCCACCTGTGTTTGCAGTGATTCTGTTTCAAATGCTTGTGGTATGTTTTTAGAAAAGTAGCGTTGTTGCATCACAGCGTCGATTGCTTACAGTTAAGATCGTAAGAAGTCCACATTGTGACGTATCAATGACTTGTTTTGAGTAGAATGTTTTGGAAACGTATTTATTTTCAGTATGAACGATGTTATGGAAATACACGATCTGGAATAGGTTGTGATGTCCTTTTGGCAGTAAGATATTTATTAAATCGCAATGAGACGTTTGTTAAGTCACAATAAGATATACGTCTTGCTACGTTCTGTCGAGTGCTGACGAGCTCGGCAATCACCATATCCTGCCCTGGCGTTTTTATTTCCACTGTAGCTTTTTGTTTAAGTGTGTTTCACGTGTGTTGCGTTCTTTAGCCGTGTGTTGACTATTCTGCCATTCCTGGTATGCTTGGTTCGGTTGAGCGAGCACGCAGAGCCCTGCTTTGCGCGCTGATAACTCCACACTAGATTTTCTGTCCCACTCCGATTATAATCAGTGTAAATGTCGAGCCTGCTGGCTGGCGAGGTGGGCGTGGCGGATAAGCGTTTTCCATTATTCATGAGAAAGAACAATTGACAATTTGAACCGCACTTACTATCGTAAAATTTCTGGTGGTCCAACATGGTTATGACCATGTGTTTAAACACGATGATGGATGTCGTTTCCTGTTAACTATTCTACTGTTTTTATTCCCGATGACTTATTTTTTTAGTATTCGTTAATTTACTGTTTGTCAGTAAAGTGGTTTTAGGTAGCCAGTTTGTTTAGTATGTTCAACCAGATGCATTAGACTAAATCGTCTTCACAGCTGAAGTATTACACGTGCTGTAAATCTGCGCTGAAACCTTGGCCTTCACAAAACCTGTAATCTTCTTGAAAATTGTCGAACCGTCGCCTCTTTGTTGTACTTGAAAGCTGAAAGTTTGAAACATGATTTCAGGTTCAGCGGGCCTGGGCATCAGCTTGAAAGGCAACCAGAGCAAAAAAACGGGCAAAGATTTGGGAATATTTGTCAAGTCGGTCTTTCACGGCGGTGCAGCCTGGCAGGTTGGTTGGTTGGCTTGTGTGCGCGGTGGCGATCTTGGCGATTGGGGCCTGTGTCGACCTCTGCCGATCGCTTAAAATACTGTTTTGAGAAACCGCTCATCATCGACAATCTGAAAACGTGCAGGTATTTCGCACGGTCGGAGTTAAACCGATCTTGCCTGAGAGCTTTTATCTCGCCCTGTAGAGGTCGAGACCTGGTTATTTGACGCGTTTCGTGAACTTTGTTGCGTCGAGGCGTTCTCTACCTCTGCGTGGCAGGCCGGGGTGACAAGGGCTGGCCCGAGACAGTTCTGGGCTAGCCCCGTTGGGGTAGCAAGGGGCTTGGGGTACCAATCATGCGTCGACTTACCACAGGCTTGTTTCTCTGCGCCAGAGTACCCTGCCGCGTCGTATTGGAAAATAAGTATGACCCTGTTTTCCAGCAACGATTAGTTCCTGCAACCCTGGAAGTGTGCATCGCTGACGTGGGTTCTCGGGAGCGGTCTTGTATCACCCGTGGTGACATTCCAGGGCATGTACCCCCGACCTATTGCGTCTTTTCAGTTTACGGAGAAAACCCTTGTGGCAGTGGCCTTTAAGGTTTTAACGCTTCAATACCCTAAGTCAAATTTTCGTCAATCTGGATACCCCTTTTCAACAAATTTTTATAACTAAAAATTGTAAGAAATAAAACAACTGGTAAAAAATATTCTCTAGAGCAGTGAGGAAAAAAGGCAATGCAAAAGCTGCGTCACATTCATCAGCAGGAAGTCGCTGCAAAGTCAACGGGTATCAAGTCAAAGTGGATGGAAGCAAGTGCAAGTTCTTAGAATGAAGACTTGAGTTGAATATCTCCAACATCTAATCTCAATAATAATGCCCCCTGGGGAAAACTCAAGAACCCCTACCTTTTGGCAATGCCACGTCTTCCTTTTATTCGACAATCAATGGCATACCCGAAACCATGTTTTGTCGCATAGGATGGGCGGTTGAAGCCGAACGACCAACTGATCCAAGTGAACGGACGCTCATTGACGGGAGTGACGAACCACGAAGCCATCGACATCTTGCGGACGTCGATGTCCAACGAAGGCAACGTCAGAGGAATGATACAGGCAAGCGCTTTTGTTCGTTAACAATTTAGAATAATCCCGGCATTGTGAAGATTGGAGGGACTGAAAATTGCTGATTGCTGTCTTAAAAGCACAGTAGAAGGCTGTGGCCCCTGCAAGGAAAGTCAAACTTTTTCTTCCGGGTAAGATTGTATGTTCCCAAGTCAGTAATAACAGCTCCCGAGGTCAGTCTCTCATCAGAGCAGATCGTAGCCAGTTCCACAACGCAAATAAATATGTGGTGAATATTTTAAATCTTTTTTCAATAAATTTTGCTAAGTAGAATTATAGCCCGATTCTAGGATATTATTTCGTCTATCTCTATCGCATGGAAATTTTTCCCTTTCAAGAAATGACTGGGGCCGACCTTATAATGACGCCGCTGTAGTCATTGGCAACACGGAAAAGTTTTTCACTTGGTAGTTGTTGATTTTGCTTCAGATTTTCGTGTTGATCAGAAATAGCACGGAACACGATTAGGACCAAGCTCCTGCTGCGAAACGTCTCACTGTACAATGTGTCCGAAACTCATGATGCTGATTCTGCCGTCAGTTTGCTACGCCCTTTCACTTCGCGGTTGCGCTCTCTGAAAGTTGTTCAAAGTTTGAAGTGAAACATGAATGTGAAATGCGTGAATGTCCTGGGTTTTTTTTTCGGTCACATACTGAATTTTTTTTAATGACAGAAAAAAAATCAAAATAAAGTTCGGTCACAGTTTTAATAACTATGGGACAAATGACTGAAATGTCTCAGCGAAAAAAGCAGGTGAATGTTAATATGGGTTACTGGTCAATGTTCGTGTTGCCACAGTAACGAGGATTTGTTCAAAAACTAGTATGGTTATTATAGTTTATTGTGCCAAACCGAAAGAAAGTGTTCAAAATATACGGGTTTTAATAAATCTTGAGCTGTGTCAAATTCGAAATTTATTCATTTTAACAGAAACTTTGCAACGTTGGAAAAACGGCAGGTCTAAAAAAACTTTCGAAAATATGCTGCAAGTAAGTTGAGTGCAGAACCATTGCGACCTGATTCGCAATTCAGGGCACACCCGATTTGACAACCGTTAACGTTTTAACCTTCACATAACTCGTTAGCGCGATACCCTGGTCTCTGGGAGTAAATCCAATGATGACTCTGCAATTTGGCCAAAACTGCGAATTGAACATCATGAGAACTGAGTGGATATTGAATGTTCTGTGACCAATGCTAACATGGGAACTTGCCTGATTGACCAGCAGCCATCACCAAGCACGACTTGGGGAAATAGCGGAGACACAGAAAGCAAATCATGTTGTTATTGTTGCAGCGGCAACAGTTAACTTAAGCTAAGCGATGTTGTTAAGTTTGACTGACAGTCGTCAAGGTGGACACGCACCTGGCCGTTGTTCAACATACAGTACATTACTAAGGAACATATTTGATATGCCACGAACGAAGCCACGCACGGCCCGGCCCCTCTTCACCCCCTAGGGCAGGGGGGACCAAAGTTTTCGGCCCGAGGGCCAAATTCGCGACTGCCTTGGCCATTGGAGGGCCGGATAAAGTTCACGTAATGATTACTCAGCAGCGTTACCTAATTACGTCACGGCGGGAAGCCCCCTGTTCTAGAAATAGCGTTGCCTGCAGCTAAGTTCTGCTTCGACAGACAAGTCAACAAGAGACAAGCAGCAGTTAATTCTGTTGCACTGCTGTCCACAGTAGGGAACGTGGTGCTTGAAAAAATAAATGTGCAAGGTATTTGGCGGGCCGGATTAAACTGGTCGGCGGGCCGTAGTTTGGCCACCCCTGTCCAATAGAGTGCATTTGCCTATCTCAAGGGTTACATTTAAGGTTAACAAAGTGAAGGAAAAAATATATGTATAATATACATATAGTATATACATTGTATATACTATTTATTTCCTACATTTTTGAAACATAAGTTTCATTAAATATTCAGTGGATTTTTGTTATTTTACTAAGACTTTTTGTCATGAAAAATTATTGGGGTACATGCTCGTCTGGCGAAATGTTGAAGGGTCCATGGTTCCCACGCGGTGTTGAAAGTATCGAAAAAGTATTGAATTTCAAAATTGGTTTTCAAGACTTTGAAAAAGTATTGAATTTGGCCAAAATGTACATTAGGTATTGAAAAAGTACGGGAATTCTAACAGGAAAAGAAATCAGAAGTATCTGAGCAGAATTTAACTAACGGCAAAGCAGTTCACTATTTATGCAGTGTCATGCAATGTGCAAAAATGAATTTCATGAATGAGAATTTCATAAAATGAAGAGAATTCATGGTTTTGAACTTTTTTAGTACAGAAAAAGTATGGAAAATGATTTTTTTGATGTATGGGAATCCTGATGGCCAGAAAAGGTTTGGAACTACTGACCGAAAGTATTGAAAGCAGCACACTTCTGCTGTTTGCGCTGCAAATGCCCTTATGGCGCGAGTTACTTTGTTCTTGTTATTATGGTGTTTTTATTCGTATGGCGCGATCCCCGATTGGTTTTTGTTCGTTTCGTCTGGTTCTGAACAACAAGCAACACAACTGTTCGTAAATCCCAGTCTTCACCTTCCGCTGATGTGCGACTAACTGGCCGTTGCGCATAAACAGTTGGGGAAAATTTTTCAATAGATTTAAATCAAGACAAAGGTGTTACGATAAAATCGAAGTGTCACTGTTTTACCTTTTGTTCTGTCACGCGTTTGATCGATTCAGATGGTGATAGCACGCCGCAAGCTTCCGCAAGACGGCGCTGCATCGTCGCGCGTTTCGTCGGAGGCGAGCAGCGACTTATCCGACTCGATCCTTGACCAGCTGCAGAACAGGACCGGTGAGTTCTTCCTTTTGCGCTACTTGACTGAACTCGGGTCGAACAGCTGATGCTTTTGTTTGATCGACAACTGCTGGAACTGCAAACACATCAAACCCACATGTTGTTATGCGGGCACTTTTTCGTAGGTTGTCATACCCGTGCACAAGCTCTCAACCAGTGGTTCTCGTTTTTTTTCATGTTCCCCCCCTTACAAACCTAAACAACTGTCAATTCCTCCCCAACAAAAATCACAAAAAGATAAATGCAAGAATTTCAAACTACCCACTGTGAAGAAACAATAGACGATTATGAACCAAACAGACTTTCATGGCATCAGTCACTGCAGTTAAAGCAGCTTGTCCAGGCGCACTGTAGACATTTCCTTCTAAACAACCTCGTTGTCATTTTGTTGTGTGTCGAATAAACAACTAATAAAAACTTAGGTTTTTTCATCCACAGCTTTTCCCTCCCAATTCCTCCCTGAAACAAATTTCCTCCCAGGAATTAAAATATCCTCCCTTAGTGAGCCAAGCGGCGCCAGTTAGAGATCAACTGCTCCCAACAACAAGCACCGCTTGTCGAGCAGTCCTCCGCTACTGCTGTAAGAGATGTTATTCAAGCTCAATTTTCAGTGTAGACAAATCTAACTTAGCAGCAGGGCCGTCGCTCTCATTCCGTGACTTGATCGATGCATTGTGAAGAACGGAACAAATAGATTGCGACGATAATTTATTAGTTGCAATTTCTCAAAGACCCTCTCGTTCATCCCGTGTGCCGTTGTTCATAATTTTTGGCAACGAATTTTGTCTTTCCTCAGTTCAGTCACCACGGCGTAGTTTGCCGGAACTGACGTTATCTGTGGAGTCATTTGCGAAACTTCCGTGCGGCAGAAAATGCATGGCGTTGTGCACAGATAGAAGGCTGCTATTGCCTGGCTGAGTGGACTGGGCAATGCTTCTAGCAGATGTGGACTGGGCAATGCTTCTAGCAGATTGTCGCTTCCCTGTCTTGAGCATTAGGATGTTAGTTGACATGCCTGTTGTACAGTAGGTTTCTCATCGCAACAGAAAAAATGGCTGGAAAGAGATGTGCACAAATATGTCGGGCTGCTACTTGAAACGAACCTTGAAAATGGGCAGTAAAAGAAAAGTAACGTCTTAGCACACGCTTCCTGCTCTTGGCACAAGCCCACGTCACTTCCTGCTCGCTGCTATGCATACTTAGAACTTGAAGCCGAAAGCTCCGCTTTGATGTCGACACATTCTTCTGGCGACGTCTGTTGCGTCTTTACTCGTGCCTCTGGTTCTCCAGCCGCTTACGTTCCCTCCCCCTTGTGCACCTCCTCCAGCGTGCTATCCTACTCGTTCATCTCGTGACCTTTGCCCCTTTTTTTCTTCCGATATGATCAGGTTGGGTAATGTAAGAAAATGAGCATGGGCAGATCATTGGTTGTAGCAGAAGTAGTTCGTGGCAAGTTGAAAAGCCTTTTTTTTTATCAACGTACACGGATAAGCTTGCCTGTGTGCGTCAACGTGTTTATTCGTTTGTAGCTGAATGCTGAGCGCTAGCCGCTCTTACCTTACCTGGTTTGTGGTTGTGTTGTGCATTAATCGTGGTGAAAATAACATGTGTTGGAAGCCAAACATGTCACTAACGTTTAAACCACGTGGTACTCGAGGGCGACTGTCGTCTGCCGAGAGAAATGGTCTCGAACCTCAGATGAACTGTCGCTTGCCTTTGTTAAAGATCCCGCATGGAATAAATGACGCCGTAGTGAGCCGGTTTGCGAAAAGCCTTTTCGCCGGCGGCGTCTTTGCTGCTCAATGCGCGACACACTTGTACGCACTTTTGTTGACACCTCGTGCTCGTGCATGCAAGCAATACGAAAACTCGGTCCCGCTGTTTATTCGAGCGCATTTGTCAAGCCGCGGTAATTTGTACTTGTGCGACTGCGACATCGCAGATAGCCGTGTCTGTCAGATCGCTCGGCACGAGCGAAATGTTTGTCTCATCGCCGGCCGGTAGCGCCGTTTGTTGTCACGTGGTCCGGTGGCGACGGCTCGCTATTGTCATAACGATCCGTGCCGTTTTGCGAAGAAACGCCGCGCGTCCTTCACGCCAAGCAAGTTTCCATGCCCTCATTGCTCATGGAAACGTCGTTCGGCGTTGACGACATGGCGGAAGTGACGACATCGTTCCAGAGCACGACGCTCGAAAGGCCGTCGGCGGCGCCGCGGAGGGGGAGGTCGGCCATGCCTGGCGCAGTGGCGCGGAGGATAACCAATCAACAACAGAGCAAGCGATCGCGCTCGGCGAGCAGCGACGCCGACCGGCTCGACGTGGAGGTTGTGAGCAAAGTCCGCGAGAAGATCCTCAACTCCTCCTCATCGAACTTCCTGAGCAATCTCATCCGCTCAGCGACCGAGTCTCCCGCCCCAGCGCCGCGACACGACCACAACGCTACGTGGACAATACCGCGCACCCACCGCGTTGTCGCCAAAACGTCGCTGTCCTTTAGAAAGTCCAGCAGCAGTGAGCTCGCTGACGAAGCGGCGCCGGCATTTAGTGCAGGTAGAAATGTGAACGGCGAAGATGCAAGGAGAACCGCTGCTGCCTTTGATAAGATAACAGGTAGAAGCTCCTTGTGGCCCAGGCCCAGTGTGTGAGGAGTGTAGTCTTCTTTGCTCGCTCGATCACTTTCAACGGCCTCGTTTGCTTGAGGCTTCCCTGCTTATCCATGCATGACCGGCTCTGGTACTTGCGTCGTACGACGCATTTTCCGGAAGCGCGCACTGCCGCCTAGCGGCAACCTGCGCCGCACGTTTTTTTCTTCCGCTTGCCTCTCTTCAAGTCTCCATGACTCACTCGGAGCTGATTCCTCGAAACTCTCGCAGCTTCGCACAAATCACTGTCATTGTAAGCTTCGAACTACGCACTGTACCTCGTCGCCGCAAATTATATTAAGCGAAAATTCTCCCCTGCCTTATGTATAGATCAAGTGTAGCCGAGGGCCTTAGTGACCTGATTTGAGAGCGCTGTGGTCTGTCGCCGACTTGTCACGCGTTTAAGTGAATTTTCTCTGCCTTGCAAAAAAGAATAACGTGCATTGTAAACGATAAAGTAAAAGGACGAAGCTACTTACCGAACCAGACCTCGCTACCCTGATCGCATTTAAGCAACAGTCAGATGTGTTGTTGTTACAAGACGGCTGGTGGGTCTGCTAGGGTTGCAGCAATCCATTTGTTGCGATGCGACCCGCGCATTGTTTTACGTTGCAAAGCACCGAACGTTACTTTGCTTAACATGAATCTTGGCGTAGCAAGTAGATTTCGGAGCTGGACGCTTGTTTTTTGTTTCAAGGCTCTGAAACTGCCCGTTTGTGCCAATGTTAATGGGTTTTCAACATGGAGGCTTGTCTTTGTTGTAGTTATCCCCTCACAATAGGCATACGGAAGGAGGAGTTGCTGGAGGTGTTGGAGACCTTCTTTGGTCTTAGCAGCATATTAGCTTTACATTGTCTCTTGCTCAAAAAGCAGGCAGCAATTGAGAATAAGCCAAGTGGCCAAACATGCTACGAACCTGTAGGCGGAATCTCAACCTGTTTGATTGTTACGTCACGCATGCTTTGATGTATCATTACAGTGCACTTTCTGAAATAGTTCACTTAAAAGCAGTGACAGCCGCTAACGTGCTTGCAATGGTCAATATCTACTCTGCCATAATACGTTGTGACGACGTGATCGCCATTTCAGCATCTTGACAAGGGGACAACTTATTATCCATCTTCGCTTCCGTATCGTTTCTGCAAACGACGCAGCCCATGCATGTTTTCCTTCTGCGGTTTTAGATGTCGTTGCATGTTTCTAATGCAGCAATCTTGCATTTCGTGTTTTTACGACTGTGGTGCTTTGAAATCGCATGAAATCATTGCCCAGGAAACAAGAAGCATTACATAATAAAAGACCTAGTCACAAGTTGATCTGTGTACTGATATATTGCTCATTAATTTTACTGCATCTTCTATAGTGAACTGCATGGATTGACGCTTTCAATGTAGCGCGTTACTATTACTTGATAACCGCATAGCATGGGTTTACTAAGTTTTAGTGGCAACACATCCGCTGTCAACAACTAAAAACTCTGTATTACTCAGTTTTGTGCGTCTTGGCTCATTAACGTCCCTCTCAGCCACAAGGAGTGCTTGGATAGTTTTGTTTTTATTTGTGAAAAAACGTATAGTGTGTATCGAAAGGGGGGCCTCTGTTTTCGGGCCGTAGCAGGGCCATACTTGCGGTGCAAGGTATCTGCGAGAAGTTCAGCGAGTGAGTCAAAATAAAAGCAATGTCACTGATTAGCGGTTCGCCGTGACGCGTGTTGCGGCACGAGTTCAATGAAAGTGTAACTGTAACGGACGGGACCAGCGCCTAACGATATAATTCTACCACGGCACGAATAAACTATGTGATCAGACTGGCTCGTTAAAGTAGACGACGGCCGGCCTTCTTTGCAGCGACCATTCCGAAACCTTTTTTTCAATATTTTGGTGTGTTTCCAGCCAGTGAGATCACCCAGGAATCTGAGTATGGCGAGGCCGAACCGCGCTCGGACATTCAACGTGATGGGGCTTTGGAAAGCGCCCCACTCTCTGAATCGTCATCGCAAGGCCCGGACTCCGCCGGCCCAACCGCCAACACTGGTGCGTGTTGTGTTTGTTTAAAGTAAAGCGATCTCCCGGCCTCTGAAAACACCGTGTTTTTTGAAAAGTTAGCACGACATCATGTCAGGTGAAGGCCGTGTGGGTGAGAAAGGTTCTATTTATTGCTTTGGGTTTGCGGAAAATATCAGCTGATGCATGCTCTCGTTCGAAAAACAAAATCTTTGTGAGCGCGAACTGTACCCACCTCCTAAGATCTGACTCTCCGCGGTTTTCACACTGCTTGATGCACAATCTCGACTTTACTGCGCTGCTTTTTATCGCAGATTATCGCATTAGCCAACAGCGCGACCTCTTACGACTGGTCACGCACAGGGGCGGATCCAGGGGAGGGGTGATCGCCCCCCCCAAAAAAACTACGGAAGTAACTTTATTCACCATGATTTTTTACAATTCGGAAAACAGCACTCGCGATATAAGGCCATTTTCCGTCCATTGTTTTGTCACAGCAGTGTTGTAAAGTATGCTTCATATATGTTGCAGTAGTGTATCCGTAATGAGACTTGACTACCAAATATTAATCAAATCGCCCCGCCGCCCCCTAACCTTATTGGCTGGATCAGCCCCTGGTCCCGCTCGAAGCTTATCTTTCGACGCTTGCGCAGATGTGATCATCGGTGAGGAGGACTGGCCCGCCACGCCGTCGTACGACCCTTTCCAGCGCGAGTCGGCAGCGAGGCAGTCGATTTCTGAAAAGCGACGGGACACTGTCCAACGTTTCTTTCCCAATGGCGACGCGCCAAGAGTGCAGAAGATCAAGCAACACAACAGTCTAGGTCAGACTGTGTGCCTTGTTTACGATATTCCTGGTCCGATGTTTAGTCTCATGGAGAATTTCGAAACATGTTTGAAAACCGAGCGATAGACAAAGGGGATTATTCGCAAAAATAGAAAACAAGGGGAGCAACAGCCCTTGTTGGTGAAAAAGTCTCCCTCTGCTCTGTTAGAGATGTGTAAGCTCTATCCAACCCCAGCGTAGAATTCAGCATGCACTAGTTTAAAAGCTTTCACGAAACTACTTTATGCTTGTTAAGAGCAACTATACTTCTTGTTGAGGCAGCCTTGCGCATTTAACGTGGAAGCCAGGCCCAAAATTCAGATCGTTTCACTTAAAAACCTGCTCTTCAAAAAGTACTATGGCCTTTGCGTCAGTATATTGAGGAACCGCAGTATTATACATACATATCCGCTGAGCGATTCTACTCAATCATTGGCCGAACTGTAAAACATAGTGTTCGCAATCAGGTAGTAGTTTTGCTTCACTGAGGAAGTTTGACATTTGCCAAATAAAACCGCACCTGATTGGCTCAAACTCAGTTTGGCGCAATTTCAGGACAATGCACGACGCACAACAGGTTTTTATGAATGCATAACTTTCGCGTAAGATCGTAGCCAAATGAAGATCCAAGGAAAGGAGGTACTTAATAAACAAAGCTTTTGTAAGGGCGACTGCTTATAACCTACTCACATTAGTATTCCTGGCTCACATTTGGGCTATGACTGAACATACATTTTAAACTTTGCTCAACCGTATAGTTCTTCCCAACCGTACCCATTTTTGCGTAATCCTCTGCTGGCCGTAGCTTGTCCTGCAACCACACTTAAGTCTGAATGTCTGGTGATGATATCCCGTCGTGTGTTTTCGCAGACATCCATCCTGCTAAGCTTTTCAAATCGATGTCCCTTTGTTCTATTGACATTGATGATGTCACAGAAGCTGGTATGACGACACAAACATGCTAAATTAGTTGAATCAGCTGTCAACGTAGCAATCGTAGAAACTAACGTTTCATGTCATCTCTTGGCGTATCTTGAGAGATGAAAGCTGTTACCCTTTGCCAACGCACTCTATGTTCTGCGTTCACTTCCACGTCATGCCTATAACCTGTCATGGATTAAACAGTATATTTCAATTTCGCTTGTAAAGTAGGCAACCCAATTCTTAATCAATTAGTAGCATATGTAGCTGAGACGTCACAACGCGCTTTTAGGAGCTAACTTTTTACTCGGTTGGATTTTAGTTGTCGAACACCATTGATGCGCAGAGGTTATACGTCACAATGCTGCTTTCTGTCGTCATGCTATGAACAAACGCTTTTGGAACGTTTGTTTTCAAAGATCTTACTTAGCAATAAACCTTTGAGATCCTCACTTAACAAACGCTTGTGCAATCATTAGCTATTTATAAGTGGTTGGATTTAACTCGCTCTCAAATTCCTATGTTTAAGACACATAGTGAGTAGACGTAGAGTTTTGTAGCAGCCATGTAAAGACCACTGCAACAAATCAATACCTTTCGCAGCTCATCAACTCCATACCGTGGGCAGTGTTGCCCACCAACCTGTCACTGCTTCTACTGTAGTGTTGTCCGCGGTTAGTATGCTGTACAGCACACTAGCGACTATGGCGCGAGATGAGATGGACCGTGGATAAAACAAGCTCTGCAAAGTTTGGTCTGGGGCGTCGAGCCGACCCAACTGCTGTTCAAGCACCCCAAAGATTACGTAGCAGCTGTGCTATAGCAACCAGGGGCTTTTCCCACCCGGTGTTTTGTTGCTGGGGGTCACGATATTGATCAACAAGACTTCGTTTGTACTGAACTTTTGACAAATGATTGTGACGTTGCAATCTGTTTGTTCAACAGACCATCAAGACGGTGAAAAGTCAAAAGGAAAATACAGCCATGTCAGAACGCTTTCGTCTCCACTCCATTTAAACAAAGCGAAATTGAATACCACCCAAAACAACAACACAAGCTCTTCAGGTTTGCGTTGGCTTTGCATGCTCGAATCACTTGCTTGTGGTTTTGTCCTGCAAGCGGATATCAACATACTGTAAAGCAAGAATTTGATGGAAGAATCGTAGAGCGAAAATGTCCTCGTCATAATCAGCATGTAGAAACGAAAGTAGAACTCGCTTAGGTCTGTCCCAATCACTTCAATGCATGCCAGTCGTATGTTCACTTACTTCAGTTCGTTAGCACGTTTGCCGGATAGAAGATTGAGGTTTTTGTCGCTTGGTAGGGTCCATCTTATCAAGATGAGCAAATTTTGTCCGTTGTGATTATACTCGTGTTTTTTTACTTGTTGTGGGAAAGAAATTTCGTGATAAGATTCGATGATAATACCGGCTTAGATCTGAGCCGTGTGTATGTGAAACGCAGTTCACGTCATGCCTCGTTCAGATTCAACACACGTACTGTGCAGTTTCTTAACCTCGGTGCAAACTAGACAGCGCAGTTGTTTGTTCGTTGATCTTCGAACATCAATGAAATATTCATACGCGTCTGCGCGAAGGTTGCCGAGTCGGTCGTAAAATCCTATCATTTTTTCGTGGCTTGCGTTTAAGAGAGACAAATACATGGCTCGCATATTTATTGGCTTAGATCGGTCTCTTCCTGTGACTACTGATATACGAGTGTGTCTTATTTGTATCAGTTACGGTATGATAGTTATGTTTCAAACCAGGGGTCCGTAAATAGTGGAGAGACCTTCCACCCTGGATCGCGAAATAATTTAAGTTTACATTTTAAATTTTATATTCTCATTAGACAGAATAATTGCAATCATTTACAGTTTTATGTGCTAAGTTTCGTACAATTTTGTGCAAGAAAATTGCGATGGTCGATAGTAGTCTTAAAATTGATATTCAATTGTAAACTATTTTCCACAAAATTATATGCTCTCGAAATGCTTGGGTTGCGATAATTTAGAACTATTTTTCAGGGTCGCGCCAAAAAATATTTGCGCACCCCTGTTTCAAATATGCAGTAGTTAGATACACCAGAGACGCAGCCAATCGGCTTATGCCGCGGCTGTCGCTGGATTGCACGCACCCTGCACTTGCATGCATGGCTGACCAGCATGCTGCTACTGCACACAGGCGATCGGCCATCACAGGCTCGGCTGGAAGTTAACGCTTTCCACAAGTCCATATCGACGGAGTCCTTGGTGGCCACTGGCCTTGTCTCCCCTGCTGTCCGGCAGGCTAAGTCGGACGCGAGTGGTGCAAGAGGTAGACACCTCGACGTTCCAGGTAGAATCGTCACGTTCCAGACAGGTTTTCGCTTCACTGTCATGCTTCTGTGACGAAAGTATGGGATGTGTTGTCCGTCGTTTGTCGAGTAATAATTGCAGTTATGTAATGCAATCATGAGCTCAATCTTGCGTTATGTCATGTCGGTCTGCTAAGGGTTTGAAGTAACCGCACCGTTGTGTTGATTGTTTGTACCACCTTAACTAGCATAGTGCTTGCATATCTAGGAATGCTGCTAAAAAACGTTGTGCGTCTACTAATCGATAGTTGCGCGTTTGTTTTTCGTTGTTTTTGTTTTGTTTTTATCAGCATGAATGAATGCGTTTTTAATTGTTTGCATTGATCGATTTTGTGATTGCGATGCAGTTAGTCATTTTAATTTGATGGTGATCATCTCTCTGGCTTTAGATGTGGGTCCTACCTTGGGGATTGCTAAGTCGAGCTCGCTAGAGAGCTTGCAGACGGCCGTGGAGGCCTGCATTGCAGACGAGAAGGCTAAGGACAGCCCGTACCCAAGACCACTGCCGCGGGTAATTGTCACTTTTTGATCGTTGGTTCTGTCCAGTCAAGCTCGGATCCTGATCCTTGTCTGCTGTTGTTTGCAAAGGTTGTCAGAGGCCGAGTCCTCAACGATAGCTTCCGTGCAGCACTAGACCGGTCATACGAAATGTCAGGCGACCTCCCCGGGTTAAAGCGCATGGAGACAGGTGAGCGGCGACTACCGTCTCCAGCGGGGGCGTCTTGTGCTCGAATGGCGCGCGGTAGTATTCGTGGTGGGGTGGTGATTGTTCATGGCGAGAGTCGACAGTCGTGCTAGATCTATAACCTCGACGAATCGTTATGTTCATGTCGATACTCTTTCCCATTCAAAGTCTGTCGCAGTCGTCTAACACAGGGGTTCTCAACCTTTCTCTGACCATGCACCCCTTAAGCATTTCGACCGAAGGGCGTGTACCCCTAAAAGTTAAAGAAGACGAGGCGAGTACAAGTCCGTACAAAACTGGAACATGTTTAATACTCGTTTGATCGACTTTTCCAGAAGATTTTATCATGATTAATTTATTAAACAATAAGCATGAAATGGTTTTTGAAAACAATATTCACTGATATATGTATAACTATTTCGAAATATATAATATGTACATATATTTTACCTTCTATTGCTAACCTTAAATGTACCCTATCAGATAGGTAAATGTGCCTCAGGTTGGGAACCCCTGGCATGACACTTGTTTCGCGGCCATCGGCCACTCCGGTGTCAAAACGTGTGCGTGGTGACGTCTTCTGTGTCCCACAAACTGGACAGCAGTGTTTGGTGATGTTGCCATGGTGACGTGTATTTTGTGTGCATGCGTCGTCTAACCCTGTCATGTTTTTCATTTCATTTGCTTGCTGTGGCACGATGCACACCGATCATCGTACGACCCTCATTCATCAGACAATGATGGTACGATTCATTGCTTGGTTACTGCTTGATTCATAACAATGATTTTTTTTTGTTACACGTTTATTTTTGTTTTTTTTTTTTGGGGAAAATTCTTTTCGTGTCTTAAGCCTTCGACCACTGTATGCCTGACCCTAACGTCGTCTCTAGTGAGACGTCAAATGCTTGCATTCAGGGTAGTAAAACCGCAAAACAAAGATTTAGCGAATCAAATAGAGGAAAGTTACTCCTTGCTTTCTTAAAATCAAGAACGAAAAGATGATGTGATCCAAATCAATTACAGTGTATCGTGAAGCAGCGCGCGGTTTTCCATAATGTAAATCTTGGCAACGAACTTCACGTCTTTCTCATGGATGTGACTCGCTCGTACGTTGAGCCGCTCATTTTCAAACGCTGTTCCCTTAATCTGAAGTGAGGACAAAATTTGATTGTTGCGGAAAAATTTTCAGCTTCCATTCACCCAGAAGAGATGTGGCCGGTGGGAGTTCCCCTCTTTGCCAACCCGAGCATAACGTTGGCGTGGCATGCTTCGTTGTGCGCGCGAAATGCATTGTTTTGTGATTTGCGAGTTCACGTGACCACAGACCTGCATGTTGTCGAGATGTGCTACCGTAGGTTGTGTACAAACGACACCCCTCATTCTATTCCGACCGGTCGATTCCTCCCACCTGGGGGTTTCTTCCGCTATTAGAAGCTCTCACGCAGCTTGCACTTTCACACCGGGCTGCATCGTTCTGTCTGTTTACGCTTCTTATTCAGTCGTTTGTCCAACGCATGAAATGTGGTGAATCATATGTCATGACTTAACAAAAATCCTTCTAACGCTTTCAGTTCGAAAATTGCCCCAAATTGTTCCTGTAGAATTTTTAACTGACCATAAATCAATCGATCTCTCCAGTACTTCTAACTGCCCTTATCAAAATCGATCTCTTTTCATCTTCCAGAAGAACATTGTCTAAAACTCATTCTAACATTTTCAAGCAAATGTGTAGCGGCCGCGTTGAGCGCATGACCAGTTCTTTCTTGCTTCTCGTTTAGTTCGTGAGGATGATTGTTACCAAAAGTCGGCCGCTTCATCCAGCGACGACGGTTTCCATGGTAACAAGTCCGGAGATAAAAAAAGGCAAGGCGCAAAAAGCACGAAGTTGTTTGGTCTTTTCAAGTAAGTCTTCATCATAACAAGGACGGTTGAACTGTGCGTAGGATTTCGGGTGCTATTGAAAGTTTGCGTTGCAAGCAAAGACACCAGTTTGCAACTGATTAGCAGATAGTTTTTTAGTAAAAAAAAAAAACTTCTGTATGAAACAACCACTGTGAGAAAGAGTGACGCTGTAGTTGTCGGCAAACGGCAGATTAGACACCAGTGTTCGAACATAATGAAAACAGCAGCACCAAGTTTGTTGTGTAGCAGCGCAATGCCTGTTCGAGAAATGATGTTGGACGCCATTTCTTTCACTTACATGTTTGCTTAACTAGATGGAAGAGGTATAGATACGTGGTACGTCGCAGCGAGACGAGAAGCTCCGGAGGCATCGGGCAGTTTCGCTACCTGCAGTGGCAAGTCTGATGCAGCGAGGTTGACATTACCAGCGCTTTCGCAACTGACACGGCTGTGCGCGCGTGGCAGAAAACATTGGGGCTTTTGTTGTCTCGTCGCAGACTGATGGCACCGTTTCGCCGATGTGTCAGTGTTTAATGTAACTGCCATCTGACCTCTGGGAATATTTGAGTGCAGTCTGTGCGATAGGGCTGGTGGAGACGTTGCTTCAACGAACCCTGAATTGGCCGAACGAGGACGCCATCTAGTGTACCGATTCAAAGACAACTCTGTGGAGCTCGTTTTCATGCCTTTCGCAATTCCGACTGCAGTCGATGTGCTTGTACGTGCCGATGTGGTCTGGTTGAGGCATCATGACCCTTTCAAGTTTTCAGCCGTCTTGAAAAAAGGACAGTGTGCAGCTTGCGAATTTTGATGATAATACTTGAACGAGAAGGCATAGACGCAACTCGGATTCAGCTCTGCAGTCTCAGATGACAGTTACGTAGTGAAGAAGCGCGTCATGCCGAAGTGTGATGCGTCATGTATGCAATTTGATATTTTCACACTTTTAGAAGAAGCTTAAAACTTCAAGTTATGAATAGATGTAAATGAAAATACATTGTTCCCAATCTTTTTTCTTTGATGCTGCTCTTGAGTCTTGTTTTTTCTTTTACTGAAATGTTATTTTGTTTCCCTTAAAATTTGAAGCGAATTCGATCAAAGTTAAAGTTAATCGAATGTTTTTGTTTTGTTATTTTTTATTGATCGCACCATTGATTGATTAGTCTGCTAGAATGATCGCGTTATTTCAGTAATCACAATGACAATACCGCTGCTATTTGTTTATTTAGTATATCCATTCGAAAGACGTTGATCTTCTTGCTACGCCTGCTTGCGCGTATATCATTCCCTTTATTTGGTGCCGTTTTTCTGTATTTTGCCGGGAAAAATTTTTCATTGCCTGTTATTCGCTGACAAGCCTGCACCTCGCCACAAACCAAGCAATTTACGCAATTTTTCCTCCAATTAAGCAAAGTCAACCTGTTCGGTTTTTATTTTTTGGTAGATTATGCATATTTTGCTAACCCTCAAAGTTACAGCCGTGATTCCTCAAATTTTATGCGATCGAGCAATATTTGAACAGCTTGCGATTCAATCCAGTGTTTTTGGCCCAATCGGTGTCAACTGACTGATATTTGTCGAAATTGCGGTGGATTTGTCATAGAATGGGGATCATTCACTTTAGAACGGGTCGTTCTTGCATCGGGTCTATCAGTGGGCGCCCTTAATGCTGTTATTCGTTACTCTTCAGTTCTCCACTGGTTGGCTGTGACTTGCTGCTAATTATTTTCTTTTCTGGCGTGCTGGCTTGCGTAAAAGTGTTGGCAGTCTTCGTTACTCTATCATTTCTTTCCTAGCTTCACTGTTTCATCTTGATTTCCTTTCATCCTGAGTGTGGCCGTAAATTGTCATGGCATTAGAAAATCAGCTGGCACATGCACTGTGCAAAATGAACAGTTGTTGCGCTTGTGAGCAGAACGGTTTTAGCTTCTTCTTCATTAGCAAAAGCACGTTCAGTGAGAGGAACAGTCAAAGCAAGATGTGAAGGTACGTTACGATAACGTTATATACAACGTATTTATTCGATTGTAAGCCGCACGAAATAGTGTTAGAAAATTAATTAATGTAAGTCATACTTGATTGTAAGCCGAACATGGGTTATCCAAGCCTCTGACATACTTTCGCATACTGGCACATTTCACATTTAATTGGCCACCCTGGTAATGCTTCACCCCTACAACTGCCTTCTGTTCATCATAATCCTTTCTGTGACGTATGTGCACGTGATGCTGAAGAGAATAGAATGTGAAAAGAGAGGTTTGGTCGAAAAAAACGCAGCCAAGGAAAGAGTGAGCGCCATCTACACGTTTCGATAAGGTAATGAAAAAAATATAAGCCGCACGAAATTATGACAAAAATGTATAAATCGCAGCTTACAATCGAATAGATATGGTATGCTGAAGCTAGTTGTTAGACAGATAGATGAGGATGTTTGTTCTAGAAGCCAGCGTCTGAATAAAGTTGCACACAAATGCGTCACAATGCTTGTGACGTGGGCAGTTGTTTCATGTAGTGTTGCAAATTGCTTCATACTTTAGTCGTGGTCTTACTACAGGTTTTCCGTTGTGCAAAAATACCAGGTCTCTAAGTTGACCTACTGCCAATTACTTTCTCGTCAAGCATAAAGCGAATTGGTCGGTTATTCGCTGAGAACTTACGCTTGTCGCATGAACTCGTTGCTGATTGGTGCGTTTTCATCAATCAAATCGCTGTAAAGCTTTTGTTTCTCTCGAAGAATCAACAAAACCAAGAGATCCCCGGATGTTGTGACGTCATCGAAATCGAAGGTGTCAGAAAATGAACTTCACAAGAAGCGTTTGGAAGCGAGAAGGGAAAAGGATTTCGAAAGAATGAAAGAAGAAAATGAAAGGTGATTTCGTGTCAACTGTTCTTGAAAAATCAGCGAAATGATTCATAACTGAACTTGTGCTTTTTATGTCAGTAGCGCTCAAGTGTGTTTTGCTCCTGCAACAAGATAGACTTTCTAAAAGATGAACTTTCCTATTAACAATCTTATGCTGCAGGATCCAGGCGAAAGCAAAGGAGCTCCGGAACAGACAAGCCGAGGAACAGAAAAGGTGGGAAAGACGCTGCTTCAGCAAATCCACTGTCGTGATGTTGTTGATAATAACTGCAGATGTTTCCTTTTGTGGCGGTAGCGGCCAGGCCCGTAACCAGGGGGGAGCGATCCCCCCTTGGAAAAATGTGTTGGACATAGTTTAAAGCTATTGGACGTACAAGAAAAAATTTGGGCCCCTCTCAGAAAACTCTTCGACCCCCAGGTGTCCCAAGCGGCTTACGGGCCTGGCAGCGGCACAAAAAACGATTTTTCTCCGTGACTCACCACAACGTACCCTTTGGACAACGCAGGTCTCAAACCCGCACCAGCTTCGAACGACCCCGCCCCCCCAGCGTACCTGTCACTGCGATGCAACGAATAAGGAACGAAGACCCCGCAGTATGCGATTTACTGTTGTTTGACTTGAAACTGTTTGTAATATTCGTTCGTACGGAGCAATTCACCGTACACACGCTCTGCTGTGGTGATTGTGAGATTTAAACTCGTTGTGCTTCAGTTGACTAGAAATCACACAAGCGCTTGAAACACTTAATTGCGTATCAGACAACCGTATGCAAGTGCACTGATGATGGTGGCAGTAGTTACCGAAACGTCTCAAATGTCGTTTATATCGTTTTTTTAACCGTTATTTCCATTATAAGGCTATTCAGCCCTTCCCGTTTTCGTGTACCAAAGACGACCGTGTGTTTGCAATAAACTGCGTGTGCAGCGTGGACTGCTTCCACACACAGTGGAATTATCAGTGCGCGGACAATTGTTGACCCGTCCGCCGTTTGTGATTAAATAATCATCCACTGACGTAACAAACGACGATTTCTTGTGACCTTTTTTAACCCCCCTAACATCACCCTCTACTGCAGACCTGGCACGAGGCGGTCTCGGGTCGTCGCTCGGTTGACCCCTCGACCATGCTCAGCAACCCCTTCCCCCATACTGCTCCTCCCCGGCCTTACCACGAGCACCAGCCCTCACCCCCGCCTCGCACCACGAAGCAAGTGAAGCGTGACGAGCGCCGCAAATTCTCCGAAACAGCTGCCCACTACAGCTCGCTGCCGAGGTAAGTGCGCTCGATGACGAGAGAATTACGTTTGACGACGTGAGAACTACGTTGATTGTTATTCTTAGAGCCCCCCCCCCTCTTACTTATGTTATACTTGCGATTTACTCCTCCTCAATAAACATTCGAAAGTTTTTGATGTGTTCGCGGCGTTTCAGTTTTGACTCCTTTTGTCAGCTTAAGAAAAAATTCATATTTTTGCCTTTTTAGTGAAGTCCAAATTTAACGACAGCATACAAAAACACTTCAGCCCACCGTTACTTCGCCCAGCGACGGTGACATCACTGTCTTGCCTCGTGATTTATTGCATTACGTCATTTAATGAGCGACTTTTACCACGTCACTACGCATCAGATTCTTGAAACAACTAATTCACGGACTTACTGTTAAAATGAACCAACGCGCGATAAAAAGCCTTTTTCTTTTTTCCGCGTAGTTTGTTGGACATAGATTCACTCAACGACTCTTTCCACGAGACGTCTGTGTAAGTAGATCGACGTCATCACAGGATGATATCATGTGAGGACGCCTTACGTACGTGGGTGGGGCCTGGTATGCGGTGGATGCACGTGATTGGTCGGCTGGCGGTAGGACCAGTCCTAAAGCTTCATGCGTATGTTTGCGACATCTAACAATCACGACGTCAACTCTTAACTTCTGCTGTTGCTGTTTCCGATATTTGTTGTCGGGGAGATCCCCGTTTTTGAACGATGCTTACACTGGTTACCAAGCCAACATGCTCGTCATGTCGCTTTGCTGGTAGTGACCACCGGCGATGGTGTTTTGTAGGCGGTTAATGCGGCGCAGCGGAGAGCACTTGCATTGGTGAGGTACGTGCTGCCCGTAGCGCAAGTGAACGCAACGGCACGCCTTGTACACAACCCAAACTAACCCGCGCGCGCTCTGTAATGAACGTTTTAAAGCTTGCGCGCGCTATATCTTCAAGGCTTGCATGAGACTCGACTAACTGCACGCCACGTCAGGCAGCAGTGCGTATTTCTTCTGTCGCATGACGTCATCCGTGACGCAATCGCTGATTTTCACAAACGACTGATCCAAAGGCATGCTCTGAATCGAAAGCTTAGTTTAGTCTTCGTGATTCTCTTTAGCCGATAGTCTTACGACTACGATTCCAATTTCCTTTCGAATAGATGTCTGCGCTTTACCAAGCTTGATTTGTTACCAATCGGAATAGAAGCTTCACTATACAATATATGGAAGTTGTTTGTTTAATCCACACCTATAGGCTCTTTGTAGTACAAGGGAAAACATACCTTTTCGAGATTTTTCCGCAAATTGTAAGATTTAATGACTTGTAAGCTTGGACTGCAATCTACTAGTTTTCGTGCAAACTTTTGCCATGCTTTTAATCCCGATATAAAGTCGTATGTTAGGCACAGAAAGGGTGGATATCGAGATACGCCTGTAGCTGGCGTTGATCTCACAGCAACAATTGTGGCCATAAGCGACATGGCTTTAAGGTTTGCCATTTATGAAAGTAACCCTCCTGCTACTTGCCCCGTTCCACCCTACTGCTTGGTTATTCCATGCGTCTGCTGCAATGGGTTTTGTGTTGCTAATACGCTGCTATCAAGCAGTGGTGGCAGATGACAGCACATACTCAAAGAAATTTCAATGTCATCGCGTGATATTTTGAATATGAAATTTAACGGAAGTGACGTAGTTGAATCAATCAGCAAATTGGTTTTATGGGAAATCGATTTTTCACACATTTTACGGATTATCATCCGTCCTGGAAACCGCATGCAAAGTCTTACGGGTGAAATGATGATTTATACAAAGCACGCGAATAGTAGTAGCCTCAAACACAAGATGTGACCACAGAGCTGGTCTCATACGAAAGTTGAGACGCGAAACTGACAACAACGACTGAACGACCAGCTTCAAGCAACCTGGTGATGAGGCTATAACGGGTCGCGCTGCACATGATAATATAATTTTTCGGCCCTTATATGGTGTAGTCCTGTCACAAAGTTTTGCAAGCATCGAATGTAGAAATAGGCACCATTTCGAGATTTCATTTTCCGTTGTAATCCACAGAAGTGCAGTTGTTCTCAAACCTAAACTAAACACTTCAAACGCTATCGAAGCTAGAACAGCAGGGAATAAAAACGGTAAAATCTCCTCTAGCATGCACCAAGCACATGGTTGCCTAGCAGACTTAGCCCTGCGTACAACACCGTTAGGTCCGGCAGATACGTACCCCATCCAAATCACGCGAACAGCGTGTCTGGAACATTTCGCCCTTTTCTTGGCAAACCTGCAGCACGTTACATGGCAAGTGTTTCACTGGCTTTGTTTATGGATTTGTTTGACATTCGTTTAGTTTCTAAAAACAAAATGTAATGATAATTTGGTTCTAACAAGGGATTATTACAATTGCGAAAACGTTTACATGAAACTAAGTAACTAATTTAATTCAGCTCAATTACAAAATGTGATAGATGCAACTCTTCTACTGCGCTTCTCCAAATAAGTTTTATTATTCCACGGACTTGTGGTGGTGCTATCAGTCCCGCCAATGTTGTTCTAAACTCTCTCTCTGTCTAGGCAGGGGTTACTAACCTTTTACTGACTATGTACCCCTTAAGCATTTTGGCAGGTGAACATGTACCCCTAAAATTTATTATGGCAAAAAGGTTGAGTAAAATAACAAAAATCCACTGACTTTCAATGGAACTTTTCTGATTTAAAATATTCGGAAATAAATGATATATAAATGTATTTTCCCTTGTATTGTTAACTTTACAGTAAATGTACCCCTTCAGATAGGCAAATGTACCCCTAGGGGTACGTGTACCCCAGGTTGGGAGCCTCTGCTCTAGGGCATGTGCTGAATCCTTATGAGCGTGCGTGCCGAAGAGGATTTTAAATTATCTGCATTGACGTAGTTAAGAAATTTTTGCCTTAAATACGAAAACCACCACCAGCACATATTTGATGTAGCGTTTGCGCGTATTTCCGCTCCCTTGGCATCTACCAACAACAAAATGTGTGCGATTATTGACAGTTTTTCTGTGAAGCGTCACCGTTCTGTGTTGTTATAAAAGCAGACAGTTCTCTATTCGCGCTGAAGTTGAAACGTAACACTTCTACAGAGACCAGTTGTTCAAGTAATATGCATGTCAGCAAGTGTTGGTGTGAATGCCGCGCGACTTGGTCGCAGGGGAGTTTATTCTGAGTCTTTTACTCTCTGTGTGTCCCAGGTCCACCAAGAATCACGGGCGTCGGAAAGGGGTGGCAGGGGGGCAACCCTTCTGGATTTTTAAACCTGATATTTTCCCAATGAAATGACACCATTGTTACCCTCCCCATGAAAAAAGATCTATTTGCCCACCCATGGGAAAATTATTGCCTCCCTTGAAAAAAAACTACTATTGCCCCCTCTCCCCTGGAAAAAATCCTTCCGTTGCCCATGCCAAGAATAATACTTTTCTTATCGGCAAGAGGCTAATGTTTGTTTAAGCTGTTTTATTTTTGAAACGTTTCGTTTCTGCAATTCCTATTTCCTTGTATTTTTTCGAAGAATTGAAGTTTATGTTGGAGACACAACGTTTCCCTACAGGTATTTCCCTCTGCACTGAAGCGCACATACACGCAACTATTTGCTCGGCACTTTTTCGTTTTCTGACACTACTTTGCAATATCTTGCTAACTTTGCGACGGTGTCTTTGCTTATAAACAACGTATTTATTGCATGATGGAAGAGTCTGGTCTGCTGTGGCTCTTATAACAAGTCTATGTTCAGTTCTTTGTTTTGTATAAGTTGAGTAAATTCGTAGGTTTTCGAAGAATTGAGTTCAGAAAACTTAATGTCATTCTCGTACCTGCCCTTGACTATCTGGCAACCACGTAAACACGGCGAATCAACATCAACGGAAATGTGTCATGCCCCTTTAATTGCTAAGATCTGTTATGTTCCCTTTCAATTGCACAGCCACAAAGGCCAAGTCACAACTCTGTACGGAAACTCGCAATCACCTTTCAGCGAATAGTTGTGACTTACGTGTCATGCCATTACTCAGGATAGGTTCTCCTCATAAGCCCAAAACGTTTTCCGAGTGAGCAAACGCACTTGCCAAAACCCGCTTCCTCCACGAGCACTGTTGTGCGGGATAGGTTCTCGAAATGCGAAGACAATTTGGTGAAAACAACCTTGGTGCGGTTTTAGTCGCAATCCGCCGATAAGAACGTAAATGCAGATCGCCCATTGCCGTGAAGCACTTTGGGAAATTGCTTGTTGTTTACTAATGTCACCAAAAACGCAGGCGCGTGATAAATAAATAGACTTTGAAACAGTGAGGGTCAAATTTTTCGGCAAAAGCATGAAGGTTCGCCACTGTTCTTCGTTCTGCATTTCTTACGTTTTAATTACTGCCCACACCGCGTCATCAGTTTGACATCATCAATAACCACGTCTTTCTTGCCAGGCATTCGCGCAGGGAGTCGAGGTCCACCGACGAAGAAACCCCCCCGCGCCACCGAAGCTTGTCGCGGCCCGACGTCGGCTCGGCCGGGAGCGGGCGCGCCATCGGGGCCAAGATGCTGAACCAGCGCCCGGTTTCCAAATTGGACAACCTGGAGTTCTACAACCGTCAAAAGCCTTCGGGCAGTGTCAGGAAGTCGCCTGACGACGTCAGGAAGCCGGAAACAACGAACTCCAAAGCGTTCCCGAGCTCCTCTACGCCGATGACGCAAGGGAAGGGCAGCCGAGGTCGGACGCTTTATTATGACGACACAAAGCACGCGTCGTTCCACCACCGCGAAGAGAGCCCGGAACCCCCTCCGCAGAGCTTTTACGTCGTTCAGACTCGGGAGAGTCAGTCGTCAGGGTCTGCCGGGACCAGTATCAGCGTCCGTCGCGGGCCGTTGTCCCCGACATCGAGGACCCCCCAATGGAGCACCCCGACAAATGCCCACCGTCACAGCGTCTACACTGACTCCCCCTCCGTTGTGGATTTCAGGGCTCGCGCACATGCACAACCCCAAGTGCGGTCCTCTTCCTTCCAAGCCGAGACGCCGACGAGGCCCAGGGACAAACAGACGCTGCCGCCGAGGCCAACGGACCGGTACCAGGACCTGGAAAGGTCGTCGACTGACGTCGCGGAGCTGAACCGGCAAGCGTACCACAGACTGCTGCAGAAGCGCGACAGCGGCGACGCTCAGTATGAACGTATTGAAGTGTCCGTTCCCTACAACCTATAGCGGCGCGGTGCCCTTAATAAGCCCCCCTATTTTTCTACTTTGCTGCTTATGTGCTTTCTTTCCTACTTTTCATCTCGCGTCGTCGCCTTAATCCGATACATCCGACCTCAGAGGTCCTGTCGCCGTTGCTAAAGATTCGCTCGCGTTTGAGTATTTATGCAAATTGCTCGGCGGCTGCGCTGTGGCGCCACTCAGTGACGAGTTCGATCGAGGAATGGAGGAAGTGGAATTGCTTCTTACGCTTGACTCAGACCCACAGCTCTCTATATCAGGGGTACCCAAACTTCTTCTGACCATGTACCCCTTCAGCATTTCAACAGATTAGCGTGTCTACCCCAAAATGTCTTATGACAAAAAGGCTGGGTTTAAATATTTAGATACAAATACTATAGAAATATATTTTCCTTTTTGTTGCAAACCTCGAATGTACCCCTTCAAACAGGAAAATTTACCCCTAGGGGTACGTGTACCCCATGTTGGGAACCCCTGCTCTATATGATAATTGATTAAATGCTGTATACGTGCGTGAATTTATTTTTCTCCTGTGACTACTCATTCATATACTTTCAGTTTGCCTCGTCAGGAACGTTGCTTCGATCGCCTTACCCCCCCCATCTGCGCGGTGGTCCATTGAACAAACAAACGTCTTTATTACGGCACCATACGGTTCCTTCTGTATCTCGACTTTTTCTACAACGCGGTGCATTTTCTGTAAATCGAACGTCGCGCGAACCGACGCGAATACTGTTCCACTGTTTTTCGACTCCTCTTTTCGGAGCCTCCCCCCACCCTCGACCTATTCGGTCTTCAGTGCCTGTCTGGGGAGGACGTGCGCTGGTTTGACTGCGGATTGCGTCACAATCAGTGTTTCCAAATAAAGTCAACAACAGCGAAGGTGGATCGCGCCTGGTTCATGTCGTGCGAAGCGACAGACGCCGATGGCGAGTCAACACACGCATCACAATGGAACGCGATTTTCTGTTCTCTGCTTCGCAAATACTTCCTTTTTTGCCGTTATACATGTTTGCAAGCACCTATTGAGTGCCTTGTGCCAAGCAGCTGTGTGGAGGATCTTCGGCGTTAGATCAGTTTGACATGCTGCCATGGGCGTCAGAAAAGGGGAGTAATGCCCCCCTTGGATTTAAACAATTCAGCAGAAAAAGCTATTTTCGTAGTTTCGAGTGAGAAAAAACAAATTTCACCACCTTTTCCCACCTTAAAAAGATTTTTGAAAACTCCGTTAGTGCCTCCCCCCCTGGAAAAAAAACTGTTCCGACGCCCTTGCATTGATGCGCGGAAAGAGGAAATGCGCCAATTACATTAAAGTTGCTTAAATCCATGCAGGTTGTATGCAGTTGTCATGCGAAATCAGTTTCAGCAGAAGCAGTAATGGACCTAGTGCTTAATGGTGACCTAGAATATGTTGCCCGAAAGTTAATCACCGCCTGGCATCATCAGAAAAGGAGGAACACATTTGCAGGTGGCAGTGCGGGCCCGTAACCACAGGGTGGCGCAGTCGATGGCAGTCAACGCCCAAAGTTCTTTTGTTTCCCCCCCAAAACTTTTGTTGTGCTCAAAAAAATTTGTTTTGAGTATATAATAAAAACAGAAATATTGCCCCCTAAAAATGTATTTTGACCTCTCAAAACTTAGCAGCACCTTACCACTAACAGAAACAAGAGTTCTAGTCAATGTATAGCCTTCCGATTTGTGAGTTTTGTTGTGTCATTTTTTAATAGCGCGCCGTCAGCTTCTCAAAACTCCGCAATTTTTTCCCAACTTTCATTGGTGCTTATTTTACGGCCCACATAGCAAACCTGATCGTCAAGTTGTCATCAGACCGTGCCAATGAATCTCACCTACCAGCGGTGTGGTGCTAAAAACAAGAGGTGTGGGGGCGGCGTTCCCACCAGGGTTGCCAGATATTTTCCATAGCTCATGGCCAAAATCCTAGTAAAGATGCTGATTTTTTAAGAAGTTATGGCCAAAATTACAAAATCTTTCAAATATGGTATATGGGTATATAATCAGCAATATTTGTAAAGCCACACCAAGCGAATCGATCGCAATTTATTGCGTAAGGAAACTAGTTTCGTGTGTTACACATCTTCAGTCCTGCGCAAAAGTCGACATATGAAACAAAAAGAAAAAATTACGCACTGTTGCTAAGAT
>Ga0210059_1000289_pt1 | contig 58178 bp, 39 predicted proteins | sample Ectturendosymbi2_FD_188042 | JGI IMG/M metagenome (GOLD analysis project Ga0210059, IMG submission 188042) | Ecteinascidia turbinata endosymbiont from Florida, USA - Sample 2 (SPAdes) (version 2) | ecosystem: Host-associated > Tunicates > Ascidians > Unclassified | place: Key West, Florida... | reverse complement strand
TCGTACTTGGCTGGGGTTGTAAAACTTCTAGCTTGCAAACCAATGAGACGCAGCTAATCCGTCATATAGCCCTTTTTCATGCAATCAAAGAGAATAGAACTAAACTGAAATAGTTTTGTATTTTTTTAATTACACTTTTACATTTTGCGCAACACTTGAAAAAAATTGCAGTAAAAAGTTGCACGCAAAAATCGAACATGTTGCAAAAAGTTGCAATATAACAACCCTGGAAACAGCTCAAAACATTGAACTGCATGTATTTTGAGTATTTAGGAAGCTGTTGGAAGCTGTAAAAAAAAGTTGCAAAAGTTGCAAAAACTTGCCGTAATCATTATTAATTAAGGTTGACAGAATCGGATGACTTAATGCGCTAGATTCATGGTGGTAGCTGCATCCAGACCACAGTGCATGAGCCCAGATAGTGTTAAAATTGCATTGTCTGTTTCGGTAAATGCAACACTTCAGCGCTAAAGTTTCAGCAGTTGTTTTAAATGACGCTTCGTTCTGTGTTGATTACACCACAGACCTAGAGAGTGGAAACAATTTTTTTCAACGCCCAAAAAGCCAGATCGTTTGAATGGAACAAAAACTCGAAGCAAGTTTAGGAAAAAATTTCCCAGAAGTCACGTTAAGTTATAATGCCCAGAACAACCAATCCTTGGTCTGGTTTTCCTTGCTGTTGACACCACGAACAACACTTATTGACCTCTGAAAGTAACAACAAAATTGCCGTTGTTGTCAAGGAAATGATAGTTAACCGCAAATCATGTTTTCGTAGGAGAATCTAATTCATCGTTGCTTTTTTATGCGATGCGTATCAGGTTGCCCACTGAAATAACAATGTTGTGAAAAATTCCAACCAGGTATAAATCCATAGTTTTCCTGCTGACGGTGTAAAAAATCTGTGAAACAATAATTAAGCATTGTGTTCAGCCCAGCAAACCCAGTAGTTTGTAAATTCCTCGCCTATGAACCCCTTTACATAAAGGAGTTTGCAATGTCTACAACTCGTAAACGCGTTTTAACTCCGAATTAAGAACACAGGTAGGTTTAAACAACAGGTTTATTTCGTAATGACAAGTTTCGGAAGCTCGCTAAGGACGCAGTGGTTAAAACCGTTCCAAACAAACTTTCAACCAAAACAAAGCAGGCCTGGATTTACGAAGTTTTCCGACATCGTTACAATCGCAGGGGGTGATCAAACTCCATCGCACTGACCTGACCACGAACCTCTATAGGTTTACAACACGTTTCTGTAGCAACTGACTTGCAACAGTGGCTGAATAAGCTCTCACAGAGCATTTAACTAGCTTCCAGATCGACTACGAGGGCAGCCTCTGGGCGGCGGGACGACGTCGCAGAGCAAACTTTCTTTTGTGCATGTGCCGAACTTGTAAAATCGACTGAACGGTTTGATCACAACGCAAACAGACCCGTAAACGCTCGGGCCATCGACTCAAGTGACTTATCAGACATCTTGCCCGGACACGACCTACCAATGCTAAGACCGACGCTTTTGCGTAAACATTTCTTCGGGAGCAAAACCGAAGTGCCATTTACTTGAACAGATTGGAAAAAAATTTGGGCCGCATGTGGCACCTTCGGGTTTATGGAGGAATGCAGTTGTTACGTTTCAGAAGATACCAACACACCAGGTAGACGTGCGTAGTTTCGGGGCAAATAAAGTCCAATGCATGAGACACGCGCTGTAGCGTTATTTAAATGTTTATCGTATGAATGACGCAAATGATCAGCAACGTCCTGTTACTTAATATTCCTCGTTTACACGTAAGAGAAATTTTAAAGAAGGCAATTGCGTCGCCTAGAAACTCTTGATGTGGATGAAAGAAAAGTTTTTCCATACGCATTCATAAACTAGATTGACTAATCACAGTTGCCACTGAGATGATGTAAAATCGTCTAGTTCTTGCGCAATCCACTTGTCCTTGACATTAATCATGTTGGCGTGAAGTCAGGTGGCAGTTTAATAAAGATCTTACCGCCCCTTGCGGACTAACTATGCGCCTATAACATTGAAACAGGGTCTTGCGTCCAAATTAGAAACAGCTTCTATCGAAGCCGTAGACCAGGGGTCACCAACCATTCTGAAACTGCGAGCTACTTCTTGTTCACTGATTAATGCGAAGGGCTACTATTTTGATACACACTTCTGAAATAAAAACCTCACTGTCAACTGCAATCTCTGGTGGTTCTGCAGGCTCCATATCAAGACGGGACCAAGAAAAGTCGGATACGTAATTAGCCACCTGCTCTTCGGTCAACCACTGGGCCGCTTTTACCACGAGTGTCGCCAGTAGGCCGATTTTTCCTGGAACATTCTGGTCACGTGGCCGAGCTATCATATCTGAGATCTCTCTATTCTGAGAAATGGCTCGACATTTAGGGCTTTACAGATTTCACAACTGTGCACTTTGTAGCGAAGTATCACACCGTGAACTTTTCGCAAAAATCCCATCTTTTGCTGCTTGCACTTGAAATAGCACTCTTTCGGTCGTTACCCAGTATTCATGACCATAGGTGAGCAACGAAACAAAGACTGGTCTAAAAACTGACAGCTTTGCGATGTTTGAAAGCTCTCGCTTTGTAATTACGAAGCGAAAAAAATCACGCAAAACTGCGTTAGTTTTACCAATCCGGTATCAATCTCTTTGTTCTGCTTTCCGTCACTGGTGAATATCATCCCAAGGTACTTGAATTTCTCGACCTGCTTCAGTGTTTTGTCGCTTAACTGCAGCGCGAACTGGCTTGGATTTCTGGATAGGCATAATATCTCAATCGTTTTAATGCTAAGTTTCATCCCCCTTTATCGGACGAAGCTGAAAATCAACCAAATGTATATTGAAGGCCCTGATCAAAGGATGCAAGTAGCAGCAAATAGTTTGCAAAAAGCAAACGGTTGATCCTGCAATTTCCAACTCGGCTGTGACCGTCTATCCAATTGACATAGATTATGAAGGGGAATGGTGACAACAAAGATCTTTGTCAGAGTCCAACATCAACGGCGAATGAGTAATGATGACCAGAAATCAGCTGTGAAGGATACACGTACGGGAGCTGAGTAGATATTTGGGATCACAATTGAAAGCAAGATTTGAAACATTTAAAGTAGAAGTTTTGAGCACCTTTACGTCCAATTCAACAGCAGCTGTAATACACATATTAAGAAGGCAAAAAAAGAGTACATTTCACGGATGATCCCGGAACACAACGTCAGTTCAACTCACTTCTTTGCGTTGCATGCTGTCCGAACGACGCATCATGGTCTGGCATTCTTGATCAAGATCAATGAGGCGTCCTTGCAAATCATGGTTGTCTTTCTCCGCTCTCTGGAGCTGCTCCCGGAGCTCTTCGGCCATCGACTGGACATCTTGGCACCTGCAGCATAGGCGAATATCCTCAAGGTCCGCACGTGAGTGAGCGTATTTACATCGCAAACTACACGGACTACGTTCCCTATGAGCTATTGGCAAGCGCATGCAGGGCCGCAACCAGCTGACATTTTTTTGGGAGGAATATTGTCACTTGTTGTTGTACCTAAAAATTAAACATGTTTTGAAAATTTTGGGGAGGAGGGCATTTGCGCGTTTGCCCCACGCTGGTTGCAGGCCTGGACGCATGCCACCAAAGCTCCTAAACGGGCGTTGGCACTGAGGCCCGCTCAGGCTTGGTTACTTCTGCTCATAAACATTTCATCGAAGGATTTAACATTAGACCCAATACTGTCTCCTCGCTTCCCGTAGGCAATACCGGGAATCGAAGCTCACACCTCCAAAACTAACGCACTCAAGGTTATGGCTCCTCCACCAGTGGCGTAGCCGGCCCAAAAGTTTGGTGGGGAAAATGTTTGACTTTAGGCGAGAAACAGTATTTTGTTTGGGCCATCGCTTCTCAAAGCACAAAATGACTAGATATGCTAAAACTCTGGGGGCATGGCTCCCTGGCCACGCCTATGTCCTCCATATTAGTCGGATTTCACGACTCACTGGGCGGGTGGCTCTGCTACTCGTCAGCGGCAAAGCTCGCATATATATGACGAAAAGTAGTTGGTATGACATTAGCACGGTTATTTTACAATAGCTGATAGATTATACGTACAGTATTTAGTACCGGCGGTTAAACTTTAGTAGTAGAAGGGAACTGATACTGAAATTATTTGCTAAAACGCATTTGTTCCTTGACATGTGTTGGCAGTTTTTTGTACTGTGGAATAGACTCTTTAAATAAAAGTGTTCTTTTCAGTGAACATCATCTCTCCAATCGCCATTTTTCTCTCCAAGCGTGACTTACAAATGCAGAAAACGGGTAATGGCGCAAGAGTAGTGTGGCTATTTGTGTGTTTGCTGAATAAAACCGTTTGTTGAGTTCGAACAACAATCAAACCAAATTTTGAAATGACTATCATCTTGCAGAGGCGATAGCTTAAAAACTGTATATCATGCAGTTGTTAAACGAAAAACAAAAATAGGAACTCAAATTTAACCCATTTTCTGGCAAAATTTCGTTATAGCCAAATGTAAAAGTTGATTAATGTGGCAGAGAAATTTCAACTCATCTTTCATGAGTTACTGAAAAGGTCTAGAGCAGTGGTCAGGGCCGGCCCTAGCAGGTGCGGAGCCCAATGCAAGACCTGGGCGTGGGCCCCTCTGAGCAGTGATTTTGTGACGTCATCTTGTTCAGTCAACCGTGTTACGATCGTGGTAGAGCGCAGATATACAGTGAAGCACTAACACCAGAATTGAGCACGTTTGCTAACGTTCGAGAGGAAATTCGCCAGTTCTGACGAGAGCGTTCTTTGTAAACTGTGAAATTTATCTGGCAATTCTACTGAATTCTCAAGCGCAAGGTGTATCTGGCAAAAATGAACAATCTAACCAAACACCATGGCGTGGGGCCCCAGAGGCGCGAGGCCCAATGCGGCTGCATCGGCTTAAGGCCGACCCTGGCAGTGGTTCTTATAACCTTTACAAACACGCCGCATCTCTACGTAGTTTTCCAAGCCTTTGTCGAACCCCATTTTTGCCTAATATAACGGAAAGTAAAAGTGAATTAATGGTGTGCGGATCCGTGTAAGAACACTACATTGGTTCCTAATGTATCCACTATAATGGTATACAAAGGTGACCATGGCTAGCTTGATGTGATATAAACACGCTGTTAGTCATGTTTCAGGTGACTTTCGTCGAACCCCTGAAACGGCTCCAACGAACCTTAGGGATTCGATCGAACCCAGGTTAAGAACCACTGGTCTAGAAGTACAAAACTCAATTAAGCAAATACCTTCGCCTCCATTGCGTTTCCGCAGTTGATACTTGCTTGAGCTGATTGCTTTTATCCTCGAGTTGTTTCTGTTTTAATTTCATTTCGGTTCGAAGTAATTCGTTCGACTTGCACAAGTCGTCAACCTGCAGCAGTTAAATTCAATTGAGCATAGCGAAGACGAAATCGTTTTTCTGCTGCGATTGCAGCTGTTCAATTTTTTTATCTAAGTCAAACATCATTTGTTCCGCACAAATATCATACTAATAAGAGCTTAAGAAGTGTAACTGTCGATAAAGGAAAGTTAGTTGAGCTATAAGAGCTACCTTACCTGAGTCTGAAAATCTTCGTGTACAGGGCCAAAAAATTCTTTTTGCATTTCCTCGTTCTGCTTCGTCAGTTCCTGCACATTGTTCTTGAGCGATACAGTTTCCTCTTCAAGCTCCTGGACCTGTCACGCGAATCATCCAAACAATTTACTGCAAACCTGCCAAGATGCAGAAGAATCCACGACAAACTACACCAATGCGGCAAGCCTGTTCACTTCGCAGGCTTTTCTTGGCTACTATTTCAGTGGTTACTATTTCAACTATGCCATCTATGTCAACAAAGGGCAGCGGGACCAGCAAAATTCCTTTCATTCGCTGCCTCTCACTGTGTGAAAAGCCAAAAAAATAGCGTTTTTAACAGATCAAACATTTTCCTAGTAATAAAATGAAAACAATAAAATTTTTTTGAAATCTTTGTTCTCGAACGCATTCCAAAAGGTTATAGTCGTAAGAGTTGCTGTTGTAAAGCTATGCCCGTGCTGTAAATCTGAGTGGAACGGTCGCTTAAGTACACAGACCAGTCTTAGATTGGATCTGTGCAAACAAATATTCGAAGAGTTCATTCACTTCAACATCAAGACGATTTCGCGACCCGCTCTTGGCTTTATTAAGTCACATAGGAAAAGAGCAAGCTGCATCGGCCTTCGCAGTCAGACGCCACAACTATAGTTTAAAGATCCGGAAAAATAAACTGGCAAAGAGGACTTGTTGAATGGCTCAGCAGAGACCTGACCATTGAGTGACCGGGCTCTATAGCGCGTAGAGTTGGGGTAATATCAGTTTGCGAGCCAAAATTGGAGCTGCAAAAAACAAACAGATCAAGTGCAGAATTTTACTCAATGTTCTGAGGTACCCCCACAACTCCATCGTGATTTTGTGGAATGAAGTAACATTACGAATCATACTTTGATGTAAAACATCACCGTCATTTACGGGGTCACAGTATATTAGCAAATTTTTTACTCCCACTTTTTTCACGATGTGTCACTCTTTACCGAATACCTTGCGGATATGACGTTACGATTTGTTATCTCTCAACTGAACGATTCGAAATGATGTCTTTAGTTTATATTTCCTGAGCTGGCTTTGTGTCTGATTTGTCAAACCAGTGTGTTTTTGCTTCACAATTTCAGAAAACGCAGATTCAATCAAACTTATGATTCTGGTATATGGAGTTATTCATCTGCCAGATCTTCTGCCGTGCAATCCAGACGTTAAAAACAAATATTCTGCACCAAATCTGCAGAAAAAATCTTTAGATAAACCCACCAGCATCCTCATTCAGGCCAGCTGTAAGATTTGGGTATGCCATCGCCATGTAACAACTATATGTTTCTTCTTTCTTTCTGATCCTACGTGAGTTGCAATTAAAGTATGCGACACAAACACACGAAAAAACATTGAAGCATGGTCCATGACTGTTGTACGCCATCCGTTTATGTAAACTTACGATATTCTCAGTGCTGAACGGCAAACAAGAACACCAGAACTGGAATAAGGATCTGAACGAGATTTGGATTTAAGCATGTTTTAATATTTATTGTTACGTATGAACGTACCGGTCCATAATTAAAAGCTAGCTCTACAAAAAACGCTTCTTAAAATCAAATATGGGTGATAGCAAAGAACAGCTTCACCTTAAAAACAAGAAAGATTACTCTGAATTATGGGCAAGAGCAACATGTGCCAAGTTACATAAATTTTAAGCAGATCTTCAAACTGTTGAAATGAAGGTTTCAATATGCACAGTGCGACAATTGTGACTGGATAGTTTGCCTGGATTTGTAACCAGGTACCTTAACTTTGCTAAAAAACACCAACTTAAACAAAACAATTTCAATGTGAATTACATAACCAAGTTGTTAGCAACCTCGTCTTAGCTAAATAAAATTACTGTAAACAGTTGTGGGTTGCGCAAAAACAAGCAATAATTTATCGTTTCAGCAAATGGCGATGTTGTCAGCCGCCCTGGTTCACGATTATCAGAGAATTCCGCCCCAGTGATGTATAACACAAATCAGTTTTGAATATGGGGTTAAAATCTTATCTTTCAATGCTGTTTTCGCTAAGCATTTTTTCTTCAGTTTATTTTTTCACTACAGATGCAAGTTAAATTTGATGTGGTGGGGTAGAAATCACACAATTTCCCACTAGCAGTCCAGGATATATGCAGAATACAGGTAGAGTGCAACAAATGCATTCGCTACGCGGCATTAATTACTCAAATGTCTTCTAATGTTGAAGGTCTCTGGACTAATGGACGAGTGTCAATCACGACTCTGTGGCCCCAATCTACGCTTGATGGAGATTTCACTAGTATTACGACTATAAGGAAACATCTCAACGTACTATGGTTAAAGAACCATAAAAAATTTGTGGCATCACCATATTTTCTATGTTTCCTACCCTGTTGCCGCGAATCATCACGAAAACTGAAATCCTCTCCCCCTCAGTGAGTGACATTATTCACAGTAAACCCATCATTCATGATCAGTGGCATACTCGCACAATAGTAGTAAGGTACAGTATACGATTAAATCCCTCGATTGTTGTAACGTGTACACGACGTCGTTGCCACGTCTCTCATTAAGGCATACTCTGAATAGAAGTGAACTTAAAAAGCTAAATGTTATTCAACTAAAATTTAGGAAGATACACGGCGTAAACCTTTGTGATGACATCCCGGTAGTTACAGAGATTAAAAGACATCTTAACATTCCTTACCGACATGGAACAACCATAGCATTTTCACATGTCCGCAAGAATTTAATGAAAGACCAGTTCGATGCATCGCTGGAATGAGAAGCGAAACAACTGTTGCGGCTTTGAGTTCCAAATGTCTCAGCAGCGCATTGCAGCGGACGCGTGTTCTGGTGTTTGTTGAAACGCGATAAGCGAAGCGTCGCTGCTGTTTGGAAAGCGCGCGGTTCGAAAAATATAAACGGGTACGACGCGGACCGTTGGAACGACGCTTCGCTTCCAGAAGGCCGCGACTGAAAGCGACGAAACGCGGACGAGGTTTACACAACAAGCGAGAAATGCGACGCAGAAGCGGGAACCTGAAAAGGAGCCCTGCAAAGTTCATTCCTTACTGGCCACTCGCCGTTAAAAACATGTTCACAAACTTAAGCTGTAAACTGAACTTTTAAGGAAAAAAGGAGCAAAAGGACAAAGCTGCTCACAGCAAAACAAAAAGACAAAGCTTCTCACTTGCACAATCAGTTTAGCTGCAGCGCCCTCAGACGCGTGCAACTTGCTCAGCAGCACCTCTACCGAGGCCGCGTCGTTCGCACGGGCTGTGTCGACTTCGCAGTCATCAACGTAGCGGCCGGTGTCATCGTCACGCGGTTCACTGTGATGTCGTTTGCAATCGCTTTCGCTTTCTGCAATACTTCCAAGCTCCAGCCTTGGAACCAGACGCTCGGTCATCTCGTGTATGCTGCCTTCCAGCGAGGCGATCTTGGATCGAAGGAATTCGTTCTCAGAGCGAAGAGACACCGATTCCTCCTGCGTCCAGACAAAAAATCTTTACTCGAACGAGTTAAAAGCAAGCTGGCACGCATCTGCTTCATGCAAATCCTGCTACACGAAGTTCAGCATTACTTGAGGTGGATTAGATTCTGCCTTTTAACCGCTCCTTTGCTGAAGCGAAAATAAACTCTTCAAAAACGAAAAGAAAAACTGACAATTTATCAGCTTTTTAATTTCTTGTGTAAAAATCAATGCATTGTTCGCACAATGCATTTATTGCAACAACTTTGCTATTCTAGATGAGCAAGGAAGCTTTCAATCTTCTCAGGTAGAGCAACGTCGACACTTATTAAGTATTGCTGTCTTGGTACAAGTCGGTGTAAGGTTGTACTATTTGTCGTGTCTGTTTGAAGCTCCAAAATCAATCTTGTGCTTCACACTCCACGCTTTACAGCATGGAACTTGCATCGAGCACTTGCATTTACTAACTCAATACAAAACTTTCAATCTTGGATTTTAAAAATAAAATACTGGAATTGTCCTTACCTAAATCCTTTCTTGTGTCAAGTGCCCAAAAATCTTGCTATCAATGAGCACTTCAACCGTTCAAATTTTTGTTTAAACATTGGCATGCGTGTTTTTTGTGTAGAAACTCGCAGCGTAAGAAAAATGCATGCGCTACCTGCGATTGTTAAGCATTGTCACAGTTCATATGGTAAAACTACTTGTATAAGAAACACACGCCGACCTGCATGGTAGGCTGGTAAGATCAGCAAAGATATTTTGGATTTGTGCCGATACTCCTCCGCAGACTTTACAGTTTTCAAAGGGGCACTGCTATAAGATATTACGTTAGCCTAAACGTGGAAATTAGATTATAGTATTACTTTAAAAAGAAAGACGCCAACTGCCGAATGTAAAACCCAACGTAAGAACACAATACACTGTTCTTGACAAATGGCAAAGAAGTTATTTCCTCTTTATTCACAAACACTGCGGCGAAAGCTTCATCCGGTTCGAAAGCCTAACATCGCCCAGGTACGGATTGGCAGAAGCTGGCTTCGCTTTCAATACAAAGTGGCCAGCAGTTGATTTTAGGAAGTAGCATATAAAGGTCACGTGACTTCATTGTGCTGGCGCTTCTAGAGCTGGCCATAAGTCTCTTCAGCAAGGCGTAGATAGCCCATTTTTATTACCAAAAAATAGACAGAAATGATAAACTTAAGTGATTGATTGAATCTGTCCAAGATTCGTTAAAAAAACAAGCGATTTCAAGGAAAGGCAGAGACACGGCGGTGCGTAAAACGTTTCAACACACCTGCAACCGTGTTGATTCCTCCAAACCAAACGAGCTCTCGCCTGTGGCGCGCTGTTCTTTTCTTTCGTCTTCAGACTGAAAGTTTCTTCCGCTCTCCTGGAAATCGTCCGAATTTTCAGTCCAAGTTACTGAAGCTCGCGCACTTTCGTTCTGCAACCGGTTGATTTCAATCTCCAAGTTCTCTTTTTCGATTTTCAGAACTCCGATCATTTTATGTGCACGGCCGAGTTCTTGTCGCAGATCGCCCAGATCATCTTCAAGCCTTTAAAAACACGGTTCTGTGTGCCACCTGAACTCAAACATACAAAACCTCCAACAACATGCCGCTTAGGAATACCAGCTAGGTCCTGGCTGCTGCTGACTGTTTTTACAAATGTAGCTTCTGAGAATTGGCCAGACGTCCAAAGACGAGAAATTAATTCCAACGTACAGAAATAAGGTTTGCAGCAGCAATGAAAGATAAGTTTTGATCGGCCAACTTTCAAAATCCACTGCATCTGAGGTGTGCCGATTAGGGAAAGTGTTAATTATTAATTGATCGGCCACAATGATCGCGGCTAAAGCTTATCGAAACCTCGTCATGTCAGTCAATGACGCAAAGTTGCTTTGTGTGAAAAGTCTGAACACACTGGAAACGCACTTCAGTTCTCTGCGCAACAGTCCGTAACGCGCAAAACAAAATAAACAACAGTTAGGTCTTTCATTACACGGCATACTAAAACCATTTATTTCTGCTACCTGTTCAAGTCCTGATTATTTGAACTTGACACTTTATTGAGACTAAGCGTGTGTGCCGTTGTTTCCCTGGCAACGTTTTTCGCTTGTTCTGAATGCGTTTTATTCTCTTCCTCGAGGCGTCTCATCTCCATCTCGCGCTCAGCGAGCGCCTCGTTTAATTCGTCGCAATGCTGGCGCAGTGACGCCACCTGGTGATTAAGTTCGTCAACTGTTTTCTGCATCTGATCGATTGTCTCGCTTTGGTCAGTTACAGTGTGCATGAGCTCCTGATTCTTGCTTTCAGCTTCGACGTTGTCTTCGCGGGCGTTGGCCAAACTGGTGTTCATTAGTTCGCGTTCCATCTGCAGTGATTCAGGTTGGCGAATGAAAATCAAATTTTGAAAGTAAGCAAGTATGATTTTCAAGATACGCACGATCTTAGCTGATCTTGCAATCAATGATGAGAATCACGAAGTTCGCCGTTCAAATTTATCGAAGTGCTTTTGCCTCGTTACGAGCTTATGACGACGGTAAAACTGCTCGAAGTCAACGTATTTCAGCGCTGAGTTGACATGATATATTGCCAATTAGCTCGGTTAGATAGTAAACGCAAACCCTTTTCAATATCTATCGCAGACGCACTCACCATCTCATAACGCATACTCATTGTCAAATCTACTGCCCACCCATGCAAAGATGCTTCGAACTACAGAAAAATCCTTTTTTGGTATCACTGGTGTCAGCCAAGTTTTGCATCTTCGACTTGCATTACGTTGACAAAAAATCGCAAGGCCACGCCCAAAATAGCGATCAACGCAGTACAAGGCGTACAGATTGCAGGTATATATCAGAAGCTTCCTGCAAGCACCTCAATATTTATCCAAGTCTGTTTGAGACACGTGAACTACTGCACGAACAAAGACACGCGCACCTCCATTGCTTCAACCTCCGCTGCATAATCCACGCTTTCTTGTCGGGCTTTCTGAAGTTCGGTTTCAAGTTCGCGATTTTTCCTTTCCAGCGTTGCAACCTCGTCTTGCAGTTCAGTGCTGCTCGTTTCGGCTCGCTTCGCCAGCGACACAGTTCTAGAAACGATCACGAGTTTCTTATCAATTAACACCAATACAAACAATTATGCCCACCATGCTGTGCAGGTACTGCAAAGGTGCAGCCAACAGCCAGTCGTTCAAATGATTCGGTGCACGCGCAGGTGTAACGCACGCCCGGTCGAATAGCACTGGTCTACCGCAGTAGGGGGCAAACTTTTCAGAAAGGGCCGCGTCAATGGGCCACGAAATGTCAAAGGGCTGCACTTTTTTTAATCGGCCGGTGCGCTCTAAGATAAACAGAACATAGAGACAGCGTGGACAATAGAAACAAACAAGTAATTAAATTCTTTTTAATTTGCTGCAGGTTTCCGAGGGCCGCAGAAAAGCCTGCTGAGCACGGCATACGGCCCACGGGCCGCAATTTTCCCACCTCTGGCCTAGAACAATCGATCTTAGTGCAAGGTATATTTCGTTTTCATGCTGACCCTGTATGTATAAAAAAAAATAGAAAGGATCATGGACTAAAAGCAATGTACTTGTTCAATCCTTCTTTCAGTTCTTCGATCTCGTCGTGATGCTGCTTTTCTCTCTCGGCAATCATATCGTCGGCGTTTTCCATCGTGCTCTTCAGAGCCTCCCCGGTTTCCACCAATTCGTCGACCCTCGCGCTCAGCATTTCGATCTGTTCGTCTCTTTCACTGATTTCGCTGTTCAAACTGGTGATGCTTCTCTCTGTTAAAGAACAGCATAGTTGCAATCAGTTGGAAAAACAAGAAATAAACCGTGCTTGGTGTAGATTTGTACGCACTGTTAAGAAAATGCGATCTTTGCTTGTAATTGTTACAATGAACAAATTTTACTGCGACATCGAGGATGTAACAAAATTTTAAACCATCGCCAATGATCACGGTAGAACAAAAGCAGTCCGAACGTCGTTCCAGCAAACATTACTATACGAGTTTCTGCTGATGAGAGTTTTGCATTCAAACGCACAGTAGCTATTTGCGAGACATCAGTTTAAACATTCAACGTAAAAAGCGTGGCAAGTCTTGCAAATACAACGACAGGCTATTGTTTGAAATAGGCTGACGATCGTGAACCTGTGCTTTTATTTATGGGGGAAACTAAATCGTATGATAAAAATGATACATCGAACTTGTGCTTGAACCTACGGCGGTTTGTTTCCATGGAATATAACTTATCGAAAGACTTGAAAAATTTTGTGGAGATGGGTCAACGGATTCAGCTAGCAAGCATAGCGCGTTTGACTTCCGGCAAAGAAAAGTTGACATAAGTTTCTCAATTTCAATTGAAATTGAAATAAATTTCAATTTTGACGTTGGCAGGGCTGGAAAATCATTTAACTTGTCTCATAGCAAAATAATCTGTCCAAAAAATGCCTGTTTTAACATTTCTGCATTGTATGTAGCGTTCAGTTCTACAATCAGCATATTTTGAACATTACGGTTGTTCCTCGCAAGTAGCGTTGTGCATTAACAACAAGCCGCTCTTGCCAAAAAAACTTGCCTTTTTGAAAAACGTCTTCACCCACGAAGCAAAGAGGTTCACTAATTAATTTTTCATAACACTTGAGTTTTATTGTCAACAGCTTATAAACGCCAAAAACTGAAGATCAAGTAATTAGTCTCCGCAGAGGTGACGCAGTCGAATCAACCAGCAAGTTTTTTTGATAGAAAATCTATTTCACGTACCTCTACGCACCCTTAGTCCAAAAATCTTATTCAGTTGATCTTTATTTGAAACGTTCAGACACGCACTCCTAACACTGCTTTACCCTATGTATATAAACAAAAGTGACAGTTCACTTAAAGTGCGTTGTTCCACCAAAACAGGATTTACTGCAACCACTGAAATTTTCCAGGAAATTTACGCAGTTTGTCAACAGGCCTAACACAAGCGAATCGTTCAAAGCTAATTACCTTTTTGTTCCAATTCAACTTTGTATAGGCTTGACGATTGCAATGCTTTGCTCATTTCTTCTTTCAATTTGGAATTTTCCTCCTCTTTGAGTCTCAGCGTTTTGTTGAGGTCTACTTCACCGACCGATTTCACTGCATACGTTTCAGGAATATTTCGATGTTTAGTCAAGTGTTACTTCAGGAAACAGAAACAAGAAACTATTGGATGATAAAAATTGCTTATTTTAACAGAAAACATGTTACATGCAAGTTGCCGATTTAGAGCCGCAAGTTCTTGCTTCCATTTTTCGTCTGTCGACTGATGTGTGTTTAGTAGCTTATCAAATTCTGCTTGACTTGCAACAAGCTTGACATGTGTTTCATCTACGTCTTGCTCGAGATGTGAAGAACGTTCCATCAGAGCCTTATTCTCTATTTCCTACAAAAAATATTATTTATACATTATTGCGAGCACACCTTTGGAAAAGAGTTACATTTCAGACTAATTGTTTAAAAAAATCAACTTCCGCACACTAATATAATTAAACATTGCAACCTGTTTATGGTAGTTGTCGACTACTTGTTGTGCGAACGGAAACTTTTTTGAAGTTAGTTGAGAAATATATCGCGGGAACTGCTTGCATTTATGCTGAGGCCAGTTGTACAAAGTGTCCAAGTTAGGTTAAGGTCAGGCATGGAAAAAATTTTTCCTTAGCTTAAATGCTGTTTGAGCCAGGTGGTCAATAAAAACACAGACACTTCCGCAAACGTCCACCGTTTGGGAAGAATATACAGAAAATGAGGAAAGATGCAGCTTGCGTCAATTTTCTGTTCAGGCTTAAAACACACGTTGCTGATGATGTCATAAACTTGACATCGTACGTCAAATGCTTCCGGTAATTATATTCGCATTTTTTCAAAGCATTTGAGCTGCACTTCATTGTGCGGTGTGAACTTAGTAATTCAGAAGATCACTTAAAAGGGTTCAGGAAAACAATCCAGTGGGGAAATTGTCTAAAAAATCCAGTCACCGGCTCTCCCTCAGTCAAAGCTGTTTTGCTCTCCAATTAAAAGCAATTTTGGATATACTCATACCATAAACTATTATTAATTAGACTGGAAATTACTGCTTTGCGTATTCCTCGCAAGAATTAAGCCTATTCACTCTAATTTATTGAAAAAAGAACCTGCGACTTATCACATTTTTTGGAGTTAGGACGGACCCATGCTGTGAAATGTAGCCGGTTTTTTTTCACCCAAACCTTGGTTTCCAAGTTCTGAGTGAGAGCATCAAGTCTGCTTGTTAGAAGTGACATTTCATGTTGCATTCGCTCAGTCCTGTTGGCATGCTCCTTTGTCATATCACCGATCGAACATTCCTTGCTTGAAAGCTCATTTCTCAAAGATTCGATGCGTTTCTGCAAGTCCTCTATGCTCTCGTCTTTGCTGAAGTGTAGACAATTGTTCAGAGCGCGACATGTAGACCTCTCGATTGACTTCTACTTACAAATATACGACGGAGACACAAAGGCTAAAGAAGATTGATTGGAAAATCAACTGTTTTTAGGCACGTCGTTACAACAGCAACACAACACTAAATCATTCGCTGTGTTTGTCTGGTTTGAAGGAGAAAGCAACGTAACATAACCTCATAAAAGATAACAGTGAAGTATAGCGACTCCACGCGTTATCTGTTGTATTAAAAAAAAGCGTAACAGTCGTAGTTTGTTTGCATCTCACCTTTCTAACGATTTCCTTAAATTAACTTCATTCATTTTGACAAGCTTTCTCAATTCTACCGTCGTTGACTCTTTCTCTTGCAAACTTTGATGAGTTGTCTGTAGCTTCTCTTCAAATTCCAAAGTCTAAGATTTTATCAAAGTTCCAATGAAACAATTGAAAACTTAAGTCAAAGAAGAAAGCTGTTGATCCACCAACCTCCTGTTCAAGTTCACGATTTCGTCTCAGTAACGATTTTATTTTTACTTGCGAGTCCTCCAGCTCATTGGTCAGTCTCTCAATCTCTTCCTGCGTTGATGAAAACATTGCGAGAAATGCGGTAATCTGATCATGTGTATAAACTGCAACAAATTACCAAGAACGCCAGTTTGTAACAAGCATTGGAAGGAACGTCCTTGCTGACAAACGTTCTTCCTCGACTTTGTTGCATTAAAACATATTCTCTTGTTAACTAAAAGTATTGAGAAAAAGGCAAACAAATATTAAGTACAAAACTTGACTATAAACTTTTTCGTCTAGGTCACTTCCCATGCGTCCATCGAAATCATTAAGCGGCGTTTTTTTATGTAGATTATTCATTGGATACATTGTAAAAAATGAAACCAAATGTAATGCTCTATACTACTTTACTTAGAGCCAGGGCTGTGGAGTAGGAGCTAGAACCGGAGCCAAAAATTTTTAGATGATGGAGCCGGAGCCTGAAAATTGGGTTCCGGTTCCACACACCTAATTTGTGGAGCAAGCGCGTGTTGTACAAAATTACACTGGTTTTACGTTTTCAATGGAACAAATCATTTTGGAGCCGGAGCCAAAGACATTTAGAGGCTTGGAGCTGGAGCCAGAGTCGGAGTCTGAAATTTGCGTTCCGGTGTCAAGCGAAATTTCTGACCTCTGCGAAATTTCTGACCTGTTATTGTTTGTCAGTTATTTTGCTTCTCAGAAAAAAGAAATATAATTTGGCAATTACTTTTTATGATATGTGTTGTGTTAATAAAAACATTTTGGCTGCATGTCAGGTACCCACAATACGCTATAGTAGAGGAATAACTCAAACCACTGAAAAATTTTGGGCTTAGTCTTAGACCTCAATTATTCATCTTTTTCTCACCCCAACGCAAACCCTAACACGACACACTTACCTAAACACGAATCCCTATAAGCCCTAATCATCAGTTTTCTCAGCGTATTTGATATGTAGAATATTACTCTGCGCGTGTGTGGCCTACATGGCGTGAAGTCAGAAGTCTCGTTTGACACCGGCTTCACAGCCCTGTTTACCATTTAGCTGCTTGTGGGCTGGAAGCGGCCAAAGCAATGCTACTTCCGCATATCTGGAAGTAATGTTATTACGCAAAAATTAAATCATTGCAAAGTTCACATCGCTTTTATACGGCTGCAAGCAACGCAAATTTAAATAAAAAAACAGTTTGCTGGACCTTTTCATCAGCGCAGTCCATGCACAGTGTGTGCAAGATCTCGTCGAACGGCAAAGTTTCTCTTTCTGTGATCGGATCCTCTGGTGTTTGGTCGTCTTCCTCATTGCTGGAGCGCGAAAATGTCCTACATGTGCTGAGCAAAGCAATCAACTAGTGAAGAGTGAATCTACGGAATTAGTGATCAAATTTCGAATTACCACACACTTAAAAAACAATAAAACTAGCAATCCTGGACTTCTTAAAACAGTTGTTTAGGATTTTAGGAAAAAAGTGCCAACAACTATGATTTCAAAAATGTGCTGGCTTTCATTCGCAATGGTTAAAGCAAACGAAGGTTCCAGTGATAAACATAACATGTAGGGCATTTGTCAAAATGGACTTTAGAAAATATGTTGCACTGCGATAAGCTTCCCATTAAAAGTATTCCCTAAGTCGTTCTGCTAGACTCGTACAATTTTAATCAGATGTGAGTACTTTAAGCAGACATTACGTGTGGAAGTAGTGCATAGAACTTTTACCAATTTTTGCTTATTTCATGCGTGACTTTATGAGTATCTGCGAAAATGGAGCAAACCAGTCATTCCATGCACTAGAAAGTGAATGAATCAACGCTGGTTTTCGACAAAGGTGCGCGGAGTATTCTTTTTCTAGGAAAACGTTGATGCCACTTGTTACATACACAAGGTATTAGTAGGTCGTTTTTATCGGATTGTCTAGCGCGTGTTCATGGGCGTAACGAGGCTAGATGGAGTCCGGGGCAAGAAGCATATTTGGCGCCCCTATGTTCGAACCTGAGCTTTTTCGGAAGCAAATTTACTGTATTGAAGAAATTTACTGAAGGACTTTTTGCCCCCCCCCCGCAGTGATTCGGTGCCCCCATAGTGATTTGTCTCCCGGGAAATTGTGCCCCCCTTGCCCCTTTAATTTGTTACGCCCCTGCGTGCGTTGTCAAAGTGTTACTGGCAGCGGTAATCGTATTGGTTGGTCTGCATGGCCGAAATCGAAAACAAATTGCTGTGAAATATTGTACTGTATAGTTAACAACTGACCGTTCCATTTTCATTCGTTTGATCACGTTGTCAATCACAGGATGGTTGGGCAATTGCGGCTGACGTTTAAGCTTTTTCTGCTCTTCCCGCAGCTTTCCGACCTCGTCGCGCAAGTTCTCGTTCAGGCTAAGCACGTGCGACAAACTGTTTTTGTGCGCCACTGCCAGGTAATCCGATTCCTCCAGTTGCATCTGTGTTGTGGAAAACAGTCGCTCTTAAAAATGGCGAAAATTTTTTGCAGTGGAAAAGCGCAAAGTGACACAAAACAGTCCTTTAGTTGTTGAAGAAAAATGAACATCAATTCATGACTATACGTTCGTACTAATCATCATCACAGCAATGCAAACTGTTTTGAATATGCAGCTGATCATCAAAGCATGGCAAGCAGATCATAGGCTAAGTCAAACTTCTGGCTTTTGATAGAAAATCATTTTTTCACAAATCTTCCTCTTCATTTGGTGCTTACAAACAAAGTTTGCCATGTACGATGCAGTCATTTTGCGGCTTACCAACCACACTCTGTACAGTTCAGTCAGAATAAAAAAATAATACCACAACAAAGATATTTATGTTTCGACGCATTTCATGTGCTGTCCACGATTCTATTTCATTGCAAAACAGAGCCGTTTGCCATGTAACATCTTCAGTCGTTGCTTAGATACGGTTCACAGCCCTTACGACAAAAGCCTGTCACATTATGTTGAGCAGTACACCACAGCAAAACGGACAAGCCCATTGCAAAGAGACACTCGAAAAGACAAAACCACTTACTCTTAACTTTTCCATTTCGCGCGCGTGTTCGTCGTGGACAACCTTAGCGTGTCGAAGTGCTTCCGGTTCCGACTCCGTTCCGCTGTGGACGTTGAGGCTTTCTGCTTCGCTCAGCTTCACGCGAAGATCAGTAACCAGCGATTGATATTCGACAAGCTGCTCCTGGAAACGCGATGTTTGATCGTAAACTGAAGGCAGCCAGGCAGGAGATGAGCAAATGCAGTCAAGCCTTCGCAGAAAGCTCAGTCGCTTTTACGGTACGGTAGTACAGTATGCGTATTTTGGGGATGGATTAGCGATCATCTTGTTAGTTTTATCTTTTTTTCTCGCAAAATTTACGATCGTTTCCATTTCAACCAGCAATTTCTTTTCTCTATGCTTCAGCTGCCCAATTAGGCTACAGCAGTGGTTCACAAACTTTTTCTGATCACGTACCATTTGTGGGACCCATACTGTCACCATGTACCACCTTGCTCCAGGAAAACTCAATCTACCAAATATCATTCGATTAAAAGTTTGGAAAACCGGATTTGACACAAATGTGACATGAAGATAAAGGCTGTGAGAAATTATAATGGCTAATTTTAAAAAAACAACAAGGGATGTACACAAGAATTTAGGAGTTAATTAATAGAACCCGATAAGTAAAAAAACGTAGCTATGAATATATTTTTGTGAAGATAAACAGGAAGTAGTAGGCCTATTCGCGTACCTTGAAGTCCTTCGCGTACCACTAGGGGTACGCGTACCACAGTTTGGGAACCGCTGGGCTACAGCACTTCCCAGAAATTAGAAAAAGCTTATGTTACAATATGCCCGGAAATAAGTGTACTTTCAGAGTATTTATTTTCACAAATCCTAGAATATTCTAATTTATTCCAAACCTCATTTACAATTTAGTCAAATGAAGTCATGTTATTGCCCACTGGAACGATTTTAACTGGAGTTCTACGTTTGGTAACGAACGTGAATGACAATCATCCTGAAGGTCATGCTAGGTTTATTTTTATGATTATAAACCCTTCAGGGCTTATTTTCGGGAAAGCACAGTCCGTAGCAAAGATTTCGTCACGCTGCTCGTGAGAATGAAGAACTGATTCTCACGACCGCTCAAAAACAGTCCACAAAGCTAAGGTTAATAGATCCACAGCTCGCACAAATCTGAATCAAATCCACTCCGCGTTTAGAAGTTAACAACGCAATGCAGTAATTAGTATGAATATACATAGGGAAGAGACATAAAATACCTTTCAACATATCTTATTATGGTAGAAACAACTACATGCTACTTCAGAGTGGTCCAACTACTTTTGACCTACGGGCCATTTTACAAAAGCGTGGTAACATGCGGGTCACTTCCAATAAAATGGTGTACAAAAAACAGATTCATGACATTTAAAACTAAAAATGAGAAGATAAATTAGTGGGGCATTGAAACTATTACAAAATAGCAAATAGTATTTTATTACAAATCTCTATCAATGTGATGTCTGTGGTTGAGGCCTTTCTGGCACGTTCCTTTATCATTACTAGTGTTAGTCGGAAGCTATCGTCCAGTGTTTGATCTGCCATTTGATTTGTGTTTTTAAATTTGACTTGCTTCATCGTCGAAAATGTATAAACTCTCACGTATGTATTTCCAAACATCAAGTGCATTTTAGTGAAAAATCTTTCAGTTTTTATAAATATATCTTTGCTGACTAATTTCCAGAAGTTTCTACAGTCTTTAACACTGTTAGTATTGCATATTTTTAGTAAAAGGTGTTATACTTGTTTTAATTAAAATTACCTATTGCAGGAATGGGCGATTAATTTGGCTCGGGGGTCGCTTCGAGAAGGCCGCGTTTAGCGTGTAGCTAGATTTATTTGGCGGTACTGAGTTCATTGCGCCAGACCCACCCTTCAAGACAAGGAACGCCGGGGCACCGAAAAAAACACAGAGGTTATCCAGTTAGGTGCCCCAGCGTAGGGTTAGCAGTGGGCTGTACTTTCTAATTTGATGATAAAATCAATAAAGAAAGCAGAAACAATAAGGTGCTCAGAAAAGGTGTTATTCATTGTACTACATCCAGCGCAAGGAATTCAATGAAACAAATGAAACCTTACACACTTTTCAACAAATTCAGATTTGAAGATTTTTCCTGAATGCTTCCACGGGTCACTGAAAACGCTGTGGCGGGCCACATGTGTCCCGCGGGCCTGTAGTTGGATCACACTTTGTTAATTAAATAAACGTGAGGAACACAAAAGAAGTTTCTACATTTATTTTGAGAAAACAAATCGCAAATTGCACGAAACTGCAATGAAGAAAAAAGAAAACAAGGGTTAGACAAAATAAATAAACAAACGAATTAGAATAAAAAGTTAATTCAACACAAACGTATATTTACTCTTAACAGAACACACGAAAACGTTAGTGCACACCTCACACTACTTCCATGCTAATCACGCAGGGTTATTGAAGAGCAGAGAGAGAGCGCGACGTAAATTCTCGAGGACGGTGGTGTAGCGAAATACCAGCTCAATTCTGTGACGGACACGCTCAATTCTCCTTTGTACCTTAACCGGCGACGGAACGGTTCTGGCCGCTTCGTCCAGTTTGGCCAGAAGCTGGTTGTTCTCTTCGCGCAGCTCGTAAATGCGCTTGGCAACGTTTTCATTCCCACAAACGACCAGAGCTTCTTCGATCTCATGCAGCCTGGTTCGTAAGCGTTTGTTTTCCTGCAGCAAGGCCGCCTGGGTAGCCTCGTCGACTGCTTTCAAGCGCACCTCTTGCTTTGGTTCGTTAAAGTTAACACTCTCCGCTAAGTCAAAGGATTTGACGCTGGACACTTCAGCATCGGAGCTGCACGCTTCCTGTCGTAAACCAGACGCAATATTTGAGACCGCGTCGATTTCGAAATCGATTAAGTTTTCCATTGTTTTCTCAGATCCTGTCACATCGTACGCCTGAGCGCAGGAAGACGTGGGCAAGCCAGCTTCGCCAGCGCGCTTCAGTTCTGAATTAGTGCCAGATAGAATCGATAATTGCTTCTCTTTGCTAACTAACAATCGTTCGAGTTTCAAGCACCTGTCGTGGAGCCTCTTAACTTCGCTTGTCTGTGACCGTTTCTCTATCCACTCGACGTCAGCTGACCTGTCACGCTCCGGTGAATCAATAGCGTGGTCAATCGGTACGTTGGTCCTCGATGGCGCAACAAGCGCCACAGGAGCTTCCGCAAATGCCCCCGTGTCCTGTTCACAGATAGTCTGCGTTTCGGCGTGGCGAACCTCAGGTTTTCGCTTCTTTTGGATAACTTGCGGTCTCGTCTGCTCGTTCTCCTCTGTGAGCAGTTCCAGCTTTGATGGTGAGCACTCTTCAGTGCTAGTTTCGCCCTTAACTTCATCTGTGTTTTCCTTTTCAGTTTGGGAATTGTAGCCGCTGGCTTTTTGATCAACATTTACCACCCTGAGTTTAGCAGTTGTTAATTCCATGCGAGTTTTGTTCAATTCCGCACTTAACGCAGTATTCTCTTGCTTGAGACGTTCGACTTCTGTTGACTTATCGTCTAGATTTTTTCGTACATTTTCGTTTTCTTGCATCAATTGCACTTTTGACAAATCTATTTCACGTAAAGCATCAGATTTCGTTTCCAAATCTATATTCAGAATTTCCAGATTTTCCTCAAAATCACAGATTTGTTTTGCGTTTCTTCTTTCCATATTTTCTAACTGCTTGATTAGAGTTTGATTTTCAGATCTGTTTAAAAACAAAAGTTAAGACCTATATAAGGAATCAGGAGAATCATGCAGCACGATCATACAACCAGAAACGGTTGATTAAAACATAAACTATCAGGTAAATAATGAGTGACTACTGCTCATGTCTGTAATTCTTTATCGTTGCTTAATCGAATCAATGCTCACAAAAGTTAGGATAAACGTAATTGTAAATGCTTAACTCTACAGGCAAGAAGTTCTGTTTCCTTCGCCAAACCCACTTTCCTAACCTCAAACTGTCTACGACAGATTTATGCTTCAAATTTTCCGATTCCAGTCGTTCTTCCTTTTCCGCCATCGACGTTTTACAACTTTTGAGGTCAGTCATTGCTGCTTGGCAAAAACTGCAAATGTTTTAACGCAAATTTAATAATAACAAGTCTGCTCAAGAAACAGGCTGCGATTGATGTTATATTTTGCTTAGCTTTCAGGAAAGCTTCAAATTAACGAAACGAAAAACAAGCTTTCTTGGCAGAGAACAACGCAAAGTTACCTAACTTGCAAGTAGGGACTCTTTACGGAAATACATTTTGTAATTTGTTGAAACTGAAACATGAGTAAAACGCTCCATATGCGTTTTCACCCATGTACATGAGCGTTAAACCGTACCGAGTAGTAAACCCAGGAGTTCATTTGTCATAAATGGATTATCGATTTCTAACTACACCAAATATAAAAACACTTCTAGCCTACGATTTGAAATCGACCTACCTCTCCTTCTCACTGATCACAACAGCAGATTGCTTCAGCTGCACCTGCAGATCTGCTAAGGCCGCTCTTAGAACAACTATTTCCTCATGGTTTTCCGTCGTCGATAAACCTTTCTCGTTCTCGAATTCATCCAGTTTTAATTTGAGTTCACTGTTTTCAGTTTCGAGATTCTGGCATTGCTTTTGTAATTGAGCAAGTTCCAATTTCGTGGTCGACAGTTCTTCCGACTTTTGTCGCAGATTTTCTTCGACAAAGGACAATTGCTTTTCATGTTCAGCCAAACGATTCTGCGCGGCTTCAAGCTCGCTTTTTGTTTTCTCCATCGCTCCTGTTATTCTAAGCAGCCCCGAGTCTTTCTCTTCCAAGCTGCGACGCAAATCCGACTCAACCTCCTTGCACTTGTCCAGCAAATTAAATTTTTCCTCCTGAATGGTTTGGACGCGCTTAATGAGTTCCTCGCCGGCCGCCTGCGTATCGTCCAGGCATTTTCGCGTTTGAGCCTCGCTGGAACGAACAAGGCGAAGTTTATTTGTGAGGTTGTCGATCTCGGTTAATCTCTCATTGTCTACTCTTTTCAATTCCGCTTCAGCGCTCTCCAATCGCCCAAGCAACGCCTGGTTTTCGCCCTTCAGCGCGCCTATCTCCGCCCGTAGCTCCTCGAGCGGTTCAACGTTGTGCACGCGCTCGTGCGACGCCATGATGAGCTCAGATTTCTCTTCTTGGATCTTCTGAAGGCGAGAAACGAGCTCGTCGCACATGCCTTGGACTTCGCGCAGCTGCGTCTGGAGTTCTTGCTCGACCGCCTTGGATTCATCCAGAGCGTTCCTCAAGGATTGGACCTGGGCCGTAGCTTCTGCTTCCCTGCAGTTAGCTTCGTCCACAGCGGCAATGAGCTTCTGGTTTTCGTGGTGAAGACTTTCGAGTTCTTTAGAAGGGGGTTCAACTTTTATTTCTGCTGTTTCTTTCTCCTCTCCCAATTTCATATCGTTCTGGCCTTGGAGGGATGTCGGATGATCGAACGAAGTGTCCATCTTTCCATTTCGTCTGATGATCACAAAAAGAGAGAAAAGAGCTAAAATCAAAACCTCCACTACGATACACGCGTACATAAAAATGTAACATATTAAACGTATTTGACTAATCAAATAATCAGTTTTTCTTCTCCATCCCATTCTTCATTACAGCAAAAACACAAAGTTTGACAACGCAGTCTAGTGAAAAACAACGAAGTAACATCACACGAGCCTTAAATGGAGAGACGTACGTGAACTTGTTCATGCAAAGTAACACCTTGACAATGGACAACGCCGCAAGGATAAGCATTTTCAATTGATCGTGTTATTCAACAACAGTTTAAAATTCAAATCAGACTAATTGAATCAATCGGGCGTGTCTTTTACTTAATTAACAAAAGATGACAACTTTAGCCGGCATAAATCATTTGGCTTTGTTAAAAATGACACTAGAACAGGTGTTTCCAACCTTTCTCTAACCATGTACCCTCCAGCATTTCGACAGATGAGCATTGTATCCCTAAAACTTCTTATGGCAAAAAGGCTGAGTAGAATATCAAAAGTCCAACGAATTTTCGATAGAATATTTGGATTTTTAGAAATATAAAGGTAGATCCTGTTGTTTTTATGTCTCAGAGTTAATATATTTAACAATAAGCGTATAATGAATTTTGAAAATAATATTCACTGATATATGTATAAATATTTGGAAATAAATAATATAAACTATTTATAGTATACAAATTTTTTTCCCTTCTGTTGCTAACCTTAAATGTAGCCCTAGTGGTACATGCATCCCAGCTTGGGAATCCCTGCATTAGAGCATCATGTGTGCGCATTGACTTGACGTCATCATCTGCACTTGACAGGTGCAGACGAAAGGTATCAAAATACGTGATGGATATTATATATACCTCAAACGGGAACTTTCAACTGCCATGTTCATGACTTCTTCTCGGAGACTTTTCTGGTTTGACCAAAGTGCTCGCAAAACTTTCTCAGCGTTGGAAATCGAAACTGTTAAATCTCGGCTGCCAATCAAATCTTGCTTCAGTCCTGAAAGAGTAAAAACTCCGTCCGTACGTGGACTGTCAAGCTGAAGGTCAAACAGCTCTTCCATTGAGAAGCCGTCTAAACTTTTCACGTGCTTGTCAATTATATCATCCGCCTCGGTGTCGCATAGCACAGCGGTATCCAGTTTTACTTTCAGGTTTTCGAAAAGTTTGACGGAAGTGGAGATTAAAGTTTTCCCGAGTTCATCAACTGGTTCTGCAGCAGAAACGGCAGTTGGAAATTCCAATGTCTGCTGTTCCAAGCTTAGCTGAAAGTCGTCGACAACAGCGTTGCAAGAAGATACAATGGGTCGTAACGTGTCACACAGCTTTCGACCAATCAGGGCGTCCACACCTCGTAGACTGGATTTCAGGCGCAGCGATTGGTTTTCTGCCATTAACGAACGCTGACGTGTTGCCATCTCATTGGTCTCAAGCATGAGCTGCATATTGGCACGCTCGAAAGAATCCGATAAGCGTTCCTGTCAAACATGAAGTGAAAATGAGTTACTGAAATTTGTCGCAAAGTCAGGCCTAGCACGTGACTACCAATTTCGTTTATCGCTTTAGTGCAGTACATCACCTTTCGGTCAAGTACTTGAAAAATGTTATGCGTTTTATACAATGAATGGTGTAAGGTTCGTAAATAAGTTTGCTGCAATAAACTGGAAAGTTTTGGTTTTGTTTGCCAGTAAGAACAACGTTCTTATCAAGGACGCAACCAGCTGAAATTTTCGGGGGGTGCAAAATGATTGCAATTTTTGTTGTACCTAACAACTAAAAACGTTATTGGCGCTTTAAAAATGTTTTTCAAAATTTCGGGAGGGCAGTTGCCCGGTTTGTCCCCCTGTTGGGGCTGCGGGCCTGATTCTGATAAAAGGTTGCAGGCCTGGTTCTGGTTGCGGACTTGGTTCAGATTAATTGCTTTACTGACCGTGGTCCAGAGCATTCTGAAAAATCCGAATTGAACGCTTTTTGCAAAAGTGATTCTAAAACTAGCAAAAGGTGTTTGGTTTCCATGGTATGACCCTCACTTGTTGGTCGGAAAGTTTCGCTTCTAAGGCATCTTTCTCTTCCTGAAAGCGCTTGCATGTCATCTCTAAAGAGTTTTTTTCTGATAAGATGTTTTCCAGTTGTTCCTGTATTTGATCGAAGGAGTTTGCTTTTCCTTTGTGACTTTCCAGCTGAGCCTTAAGCGTCTCAATATGACCCTGCGAAGCAAACACGTTTATGCAATTTATAAAGATCAGATAAGGCTCATACGAAAATCTAAAGAGCGGTGCAAAAATTAAAAAATCAACTGTGTGGTAGTTGAACCTGTACTGTACAACTTTTCCCTATTTGAAAATGTTTTAACCTTCTTGATTTCAAAGAAATTGAGTGAAATCGCATACAGTGTTGGACAAAGCGAAACTGAGAAGTCTTGTACATTCACTTTATAAATACCAACTATTTATGTCGGAAGTTTTGAAAAACAACTGTTACCACCGACAATAAAATTTCAGTGAATGAGCGAACTTACGGTAAATTTTCATTGAAAATAAAAACGGTTGTTTGATGAAACGTCCATTGTGGTTTCATTTAAAATTACGAGGTAAATCATTGGGTTTTACGTTGTTTTCCTTAAATAGTTGGATATTATCGTACAAATAACAATGTGCAAAGGCAGTTTCTTAATCAGATGTCTTTAATAGTACATATACCAATTGTTAAATATTATATATTACTTATTGCACTCATTCATTACTTGCAAGTCGCATATCCTGCTCGTCAGGTTTTCAGTTTTGCTGGAATTCAAGTCTCGTTCCGTTTCGTACTTTCCTTTGACTTCTAGCAGCTCCGATTTCTCGTTTTGAAGAACACTGTTGGAATTAACGCAACGCCTTAGAAGCGGGAAAAGTTCAGTGCGTGTTCTGCTTAAACAATAGAATCAGTTAGTTTCTTCACAGCCGCCATTTTCAACTGGCTTTTCCGCGGAATATCGCCGGCTCTTCTGCACGAAATTCATTGTTGAGTTAATTACCCACTATCATCAGTTTGAATCTTCCCCATGTTACAAAAGTAATACAAAAAGTGTTCCGTGGTTCAAAAAAGGTTGAGAAACACTACATCAACGAATTTAAAAGATCATTTGCAAAATATACTCACAAGCGCAAGGCGAATATGCCTTTCAAGGTGACAGACAAAACAATCGACAGGAGGCGCGGTTAAAATAGCCACCTTAAATGATTTTCCGGGGTGTTTTTTTCACTTCGAAGTCTTACAAGATATTACACAAAACTGAAGTTGCGATGGGTATAAAACGTTGATTTTTCTCCTTTAGCAAAAAAAACTTCCCTTTGGTAAGCAGTCACTTTCAGCAGAATATACCTAATTTTAGAGTTGAGCTTTTTTATTTTTTCCCCAGACAATTCAGATTCTCTGTGCAAGTCTTCTTCCAAATTGCGCATCTGTTCTGTTAAGCATTCTTTCACACTTTCCAGGAGAGTACATCTGAGAAAAAACAAAAACGTATTGACCCGAAGACAGCTTTGTGAGTTGTGCAAACACAAAAAACAAAAAATTCTAATCAAACATGAATGAAGTGCTTGTCTCAAACCAAAGGTGTTTACCACTTCTGCAACAAAGGTTAAAGAATTGACAATAAATCACAACTGCAAAACGCACCTGTAATTAGGGCACAAGTATCTAAATATCAACGTTTATATCCATTGATATCATAGGCGGATCCAGGATTTTTTTTAGGGGGGGCTCAGGGACAAATTCATCCGGATGTGTACTTACTGCATAGCGGTGAAGACCCAACTGCTCCACACACAGTTCATACCATAGACATTTCGGCTAAATCATATTCTCACTATTAGCCAGGCTTACTGGAACGGTTCCGGAGCAGAGGTGGCCATCATAACAATTCAGAAGTTATTCTCAAACTTGTCTGGCCTTAAAAAAGTAACTGGTTGATTGTCAAAAATTATTACTATTAGCAAAACAAACGCAGGTCCACGCCGAGAAAAAGGCTGGGGCAGGCACAAAATTGACAAAAAATACATGAGAAAAAACAAAATGCTGCCAGTAGTCTTTGTTGGCTGTCTGTGCAACCACCATGCAGAATAATGTCCGAAAATTGCAGATGTGCATGGAATGGAAGGCAGGGGTGAAGTGTGGTGGGAACGGCGTCCCAACATCTTTTTCACGTTTTGCTTTAAAATGAGTTGTAAATTGTTTTGAAATGGCTATTTTTTGGATGCGTTTCCACACCTTTTTTGTTAGCACTACATCCCTGATAGAAGGTCTCGGACTTGAAAATTTGTTTATGTTCGGAAAATATTCGGATTTTTATTAGACATCACGATTATCTAGCCAAAATGGCGAAATTTGTTTACAAAAATACCTGCCCATCAGTGGCAAACTATCAATCACAAACTATTTAAACAAAATGTTATTGATTATCAAAACCATTTGACCATACAAAATATCTTGAAAGTTGAAAGAAAGGTAGTTGTTTCGAAAATAAGCTCAACTCTCCCCCATCGAGAAAACGCTTGGGTCACGCGCATAGGCGTAGCCAGGGGGGCCCAAGGGGTCATTCCCCCAAAGTTATAGCGTTTCTCGTTATTTTGTGTTTTGAGAGGCGGTGTCCAAAACAAAATAATGTTGCTCTCTTAAAATCAAAAGATTTTTCCCAAAAACATTTTTTGGCTGGCTACTTCACTAGGTACGCGTAGAGACAGACATCCCAAAAACTTGAAGCAATAAATGCTGGCACTTTGCCCTGGAAAGTGTTTATTCCACCACATGGGCACTGAAAATGACCAGACAATGTTTCTCCACGTCACAGCCAGAAATGTGAAGCTTGTACTTTGCAGCGAGTCAGTGACAACGACCAACTTCTGCTCATCCATTCAATTTTTTCTAGGAAACACGACTATATCGCGCTAACGTAATTTTAAAAATATTATACAGTAGGTTGAAAAAGTTTTATTAGAGACAGCAGAATATGGGTCGATAATAAAAACATCAAATTTTGTGCTGCGCCGAACTTCTGTCCAAAACTTGTTGCTGGATGGTCTGCTGCTAATCACTGATGACTAATCAGTAGTTATCTTTAGCATAGCCTGCCTTACAGCTAAACTAGCTCGCTTCATTTTCAGCCTACCTGATATTTAGGCTACGTTTTACGGTTTGGCTTGTTGCTATGGAATTTATGCAGTCATTTAGTGTTCTAACCTAGCCTGTAGTTAATTGCAATGTAAGTTTGTTGTAGCGGAATTTTGATGCCTTCGCTTAACTAATAATATGAGTTACCCTCATTCATAAGAGCTTGTAGGAGAAAAACAGTATATAGTCTGTTGCTTATTCAACTTTTGTCCACAAGAAGCCCAATCTTACCCAAATGAAACAAGAATTTAAGTACTTACATGCGGTTTATGAAACATTTGGACCATGATTGTTGTATAAAAACTTGCTTGTTATAGGGTTTCACTTTTAGTAAAATAAACACATTTGGACTGCCCAAATTCAGCAAAATGAGCTTTGCATTTAATATTTTTGTCCCTATCCCTGCACAAGAAAAAGTTTTTTTGAAAGCTATCCAAAAAGTTACTCCAATGGACGTTTCTGTCTCGGGAAACATTGGTCAAGAAACGTTTCTGAAAAAATTTAGGGGGGGGCTTCAGCCCCCTTAGTCCCCCCCTGAATCCGCCTATGGCTTTGATGTATAATGGCAAATATTTGGAAATACAATATACCTTATAGGAACGAACTGAGGTTTCCTGTTACCTTTCTCTGTATTCCGAACATTCATCTTTCAGTTTCTTATTTTCGCTGGCATTTTGCTTTATCTTGTTTTTTAGCTCGGTGTCATCAGATCGAGAGGATTTAGACAAGCCCGAAACCTGTAAAAATATTTATTGGTACGTTTGAATTTACTTTAAGCAGGCACATCCCTTTCTGCGTTTTCAAAGCTTGCCTACACAACCAGAGTGCGATAGTCAGAAGCAGAAAGTGTTCTTTTCTAATGAATCCTTCAAGCAAAACATTGGAAGGTGTTGTTAGTTTCTGCACAAACGTGTTTAGCAACTTGGCAATGGTGAAAACCATTTGTCTTTCATCTGAAGTTAGAAAACTCTATAAATCAAACAAACAGATGAATAAGCTCTTCTGGTGATTATATTTTATTAACAGCCAACGTGGTTGAAAACATTGCCCTGAAGAAGCCCACTTGCATAGGTGGGCGAAACGTTGGGTGATAATAAAATATAATCACCAGAAGAGCTTATTCATCTGTTTGTTTGATTGGAAACCTGGTGGCAAACGCTACGAAACAACATGAGTAGCAAAAAAGAACAGCACTCTATAAATGTCTGCAATAGGAAATGCAACGCAATTAAACATGACCTCAATTCTGAGTTGCGCATACCCACACTTTACGCTGAGAACAGCAAACACTCAAATTACTTCAAGCAATCGAAAATCGCTTTCAAAATATCGGGCTACAGAAACGGTATCTAAAACGTAGGCCTACTGCTTTTTAAAGGCATGACGCGTTGCACCACGTATAACGCACAGCTTAGGCATACTGAAAGTTACTGATAATGAAAGCTGACGTGTGAATGGCATAGCGGATGCACACGCTTTTCGGTAGCAAAGATCACAGAGATAAAAATGCTCCATTGCAACACTTCTCGTTCTCACAGTCAGTGGCGGTTCTAAGGGAGGACCTGGGTGGGCCATGGCCACCCCAAATTTTGGCTGGCCCCTGCTTGGCCCCCCAGTTTTTTGCTTAATTTCACGTTCAATTCGTTTGATTGACATATACAGCAGATAACTTTCAGCCAGCAAAATTGTAAACGATTTGAAGACTTTCTGGCGACGGTTCCAACGATATTCGCAAGCTGATCTTGGGTTTGCTAGGTTTAATCATAGCAAATCAGTCTTCATTACAACGGAAAATCACCATGCAGGAGGGGCATTTATGTTGGCTCCCCTACTTTTTTTCTTTGGCCCCACAGTGACCTCCCCAGTTTTTTCATTCTAGAATTTCCACTGTTCACAGTGTCGATGGTCGTTGAAATTTTGTAAGCGCGAAGAATTAAGCCTTTTTTAAAGTGCAAACTATGCAGGGGGAGTATTGTGACAAACCACTAACCACTCATTTCAGGATTTCAGCAAAATACAAAGAAATATGTGTTTGTGAGCAGCCAATCATCAATGTGCAACTTCAAAGGACGTTTCGCACAATTAGGTGCTTTTGACAAAAACTTCATGACATGTATTTTTAAGGAATGTATGATTGTGTACGGCAGATTTTGCCAAATACCTTCTGTTATCAGTAACACATCCTGTTGCAAGTTTACTTTAAAAACAACCCTGAATGCAGGCATCAGTGTCGGAACGATTTTTTGCAGTGGGAGAAATATTCGATTTTTCCAGAGGTAGCCAAAAAGATTTTTCAGGGGGGTCAAAGAGTGGTGAAATTTCTTTTTATCCATTCGAAACTAAGAAAACGACCTCTTTTGCTATAACTCTAATAGGAAAATGTCAAATTTCAAAATCCAGTTGGAGCCTTGGCCCCTATCTGCCCTTTTCGACGACCATGAATGCAGGTTCCCAACAGTGATTTGTGTTTTGATACGTGTTTCAGCTTACTATAGATCATGGCGCTTGTGTAGAGTCGAATAAAATCTATACTGGTAAACGCAAAAATCGCTTAGCTCCACTTATCAAAATGTCTGCTCAAAATAGTTGTGATGGTTTCTGACATGGAGTTACCTTTACTTCTAACGAAGCGTTTTCTTCAGCAAGCAAAGCGAGTTTATCCACCAGTGTTTTAGATTCCTTTTCAAACGACGACAACTCATTCCTGAGTTTTCCATTTTCTTTTTTGAGGTCGTCAAGAAGTGCTTTTTCAGCGTCAAAAACAGCTGCAAAATATTCAACTTCAATGCAAAGTTCACGGCACCGTTACCCATTGCTTACAAGACTCAAAACACCGTTACCCATTGCTTACAAGACTCGACGAAAGATTTGTCGCTTGTACGTGATTTACAACCTACGTTCTGAAAGCAATTTGTTGCTAATAAAACGTGTATGGTGTGACGTACATCTTACACTTCTGACCAACGCATCAGTGAGGAGCTCGTGATGGGTGGGTCTGACCCCAAGTCGCGGTATATACAGTCTTGGCGGAAAAGCTCAAATTTGTTACGATCTAAAGGCAAAATATTATTATCTAAATTTTGCAATTAGGCAAAAAATATTTGCAAAATCGGAGTCCTTGCTTAAAATGTCTGTGATTAGTGCTGCTGTCAACCAAAAGGAGTTCCATTTGGAAATCGTTTAGGTACTAAGCATGGGCGTAGCCAGGGGAGGCAAAGAGGGCATTCCCCCAAATTTCTAGCATATCTTGTCGTTTTCTGCTTCGAGACGTGGTGTTCCAAACCAAATACTGTTGTTCGCTTAAATTAAAACTATTTGGTCGATACCGAAATTTTGGGCTGGCTACGCGCTGGTGCTGAGAATTATGCAAACAAAGTTTTCAAGACGGTTAGCAACCTCACCGTGCCTAATCTTTTTCGCAACTCTTTGTAAAGTCATGGAAACCCAAAGTTTTCAAAAAACGTGTACTGCGTATTCTGTGTTAACTTCGTTAATACGTTGAATGCCAACTAGAAAGTAAGACACCTAACCCCACCAGTTGCCGGTGATTCTGCTTATGCCGCCTGGCATTTGAACAGCTGATTAATATTTTAGTTCGCTTAAAATCGAAATGCGAAATTTGGAAAGAACGATACGATTTCGGCAAAGCCCATTCCCTTATGGTTTAGTAACAGAAAATCTGTGAAACACATCTACACAATGAAGTTTTTTTTGCTGAACGAACCAAGACTTTCTTCCAGTTTGTGGCAATGTTCCGAGAGGTCGTCATTTAACTGCTTCTGCGTGGCAAGATCTGTTTTCGCAGTTACCAACTGCTCCTCCAAATTGATCAACTGGCATTGCAGAGCAGCTTCTGACTGTTCCAGTTCAGCGATGCGTTCCTGATACAAAAAATGAGACCACAGTTGCGTTTATTGCGCCTTAACAACAGTGGCTGCACAGTAGTATCAAATACCTAGCTCAGTGTATTCGCTTAACAACATCGTTCTGGCACAACTTACCGGGCGCTTGTTCACAAGTGTCACAGCAATTCACATTCCAAACAAACATCACACCCAAAGCAATCTATGAGCAGTATGGTCGAGTGTCCCCACCAAAAAACTTTACGAACTGGAGCAAAAACAAGTTGTTTCATTATTGCAAATCTTTAAGCATTTTCAGTTTGGCTACATTGGAGACACGGCGTTGTCAACTGCGCGCAGTTTATTTTACCAAAGGCTTTTCGAAAATTGATTACTTTCCTTGTCAACCACATAGTAGCAAGCATCACATTCGTTGCCACTAAGTCCTTGATTTTTTTAATTTTCTTTTTTCAGTTGAAGCGCCAAACTGTCTTTCTGCATAGTAAAATAACTTTCACGTGGCAAGTGGGTGTCCTGCATCATCAAACTGCAATGACCACAAACGTCGATTGTACAAAAGAAAAAGTTTGTCTGACGTTTTCCCAGATCCTGACCCGACTGCAGCAAACTCACTAACTTGTCCCTGGCCAATGTCCCGGTCCGAAAATCCAGTTCTTTAACGTGTACGTTAACTTTGATGAGCGCAACTCCTTTATTCTCTTATTTAGGGAAAACGAAAAGCTTTCGGAAAAACACCTGGAGCGTATATTCGAAAAACACCTGAAGCAATCTTGCAAAAAAGCTTACACGGGAAAATACAACAGCAGACCAAAATGGTCAACGCAGATTTCACACCAGGTGTGCAATTTGGAGTTTCTCAGAAGCGTACGATCCATAATTTGGTATTTTTGTTGCTGTTTCAAATTCAAGGACAGAACATATTTATCTTTTCAGGACAATCACGCAGATCTCGACACCACAATTAATGGATGACTAAAGACAGGGGTGGCTATTAGAACTTAGGGGCCCGAGGCAAACTGTCAGAAAGGGTCACCAAAACATCGCCACTGCGAAAGGTAGATGTGGCACTAGGTGGATATAAGAATTAAATTTGTTTCACATTTCAATTTATGAACTACATTCAAGAGCGTATGATACATAAAAAACACCAAAAATTTGCAGAGTTTAGATCCTAGTCACTTGAAAGCTTCACACATTTTGCAATGACACTAATTTCTTCAAAAAAGCAAAAAAGTGTACAATTTGTCATACACTGCTTTGCTAACATTGTTGAGGAGCCCCTTTTTGCACATTTGCACATATGTTTTGCTTTATTTTGAAAAACATGAATTGCTTCAGAGCTTATTAAATGTGACTCTAGAGTGGTTCATAAGCTATTTAACAAAACAATGCAAAAACTAAGTGCGAAGCTCTCAATGGGGGGCATGGCATCTCTGAAAAAGGGGGTGCCCGAGGCAACCACCTCATTCGCCTCCCCTAATATCCACCCCTGACTAGGGCTGTGCTTTCTCCGTCGTTTGACAAGTGGCATTAAAAGTACGCCAGACGTTAATGAAAAATAGAGGTGAGCGCTAATCACATTAAATTTGTATGTACAGTGCATTACCACAAGAAGATGCTACAAGCTTCATAACACTTTTTAAACGTCGAAGAAAGCTAGTTTTCAACCGGTCAACTTACGTCTTGCCGCTTTTGCTTGGGCATGCCGTCAGATCAGAATAATTAGACTCCAGTGCATGCTTGCCGAAGCGATTCTCATTTGGTACCAAGCTCTGTCTTTATTCAGGTTGTAACTAAGTGCATGGCTTACAAACAAATGTGGGATAGCAGAAGCATTCTTGCTATATCCGTTCATAAAAATCTGGAAGAGTTTCGCATTTGTATTACCTTTTTTACAGACATGTTGCTTTCTGACTCAAGTGTTTCGAAAGCCAGCAAATTTTAAAAGTTTGTCTTAAAATCTCTGACGAATGGTTTTGTTAACACTTTGACAATCATGAACCCTGTACTGCATCCATGCATGGGCGTTCTTTAACTTACAACACCCATAAAAACCGTTCACACTACTGCTCATTGCCTGTGCAGATGACACTCAGATATAAATTGTGCTCTCTGCTGAGCACTACCAATCTCCGGTCAAAAATACAGAAAACCTTATAAATGCACTGCTGAAAATAACTGGTCTTTCCTTGGCATCAAAACCTCGAATGCCGTAGCTAATGCCTCATTCTTTTCTACGACTACAGCGCTATTAAGTTTCAGGTGACCCTTTACAAATATTTCATTATTCTACACGTGCTCTGCAACCAAGTCACACAGCTACCACCGAACTAAAATCAGCCTTTGGAAAATGATCTCAACTTCCCCTAACGGGTATTTAGCAGCAGAATGCAAATGTTTTCATTCAGTTATTGCAAAAATCATAGCTCAAACGTCGGTGTACGAAAAATCTATTGCTTACTACGACCCTCGTAACCTAGTTTCCTGCAAAACAGTTGTCATTTGCCAACAAATCGGTCTCACAATCATTCCGTTTTATCATACACTCTGAACAACCACCGCCCGGTTGACCGCAACACTGCGGTCTGGCTCTTTTAACAATATAGCTCATGCCAATCTACCACTTATGTCATCTATAGCAAGCAAACGTCGTTTGCCTCTCTATGAGACACTTCAGAGCAATTTGCTTTCCGTAACAAGCTGGTTAGTTTGAATATTCCATCAACTTGGAAAGGACATCGGCTGGGAGTGGAATCATTGAGCTGGTGACTGTAACACCAGCAGCATAGTCGAATAACTGTAGCAGAACAAAGGACGTTCAAGTTTTATGTTACAAAACTCAGGGCTTTCACGCTTACGTGGTACAGTGTAGCGCTCAACTTTATTCATAGCTTACAAATTCTTGCGTGAAGCGTGCAACTGTAAACAATGATGAAATCATGTTCTAGGGGAAAAGCAGTTTCTCTCCAAAAGATTGCTATTTTTAAAGCTACTATTCCAGTGCAAAGCGGTGAACATAGTTTATTGAAGAATTGTGCTAGGGCAGCTCAAGGCCATAAATAGATCACCCAAAATAAGTTTGTATAGAACGTGAGCCCATACCTTGCCACATTGCTTCTTTACTTGCATCAGGGTTGAATAAACAGAAGTAAAGGTTTTTCTAAATTTTGTCGATAAATTGCGACTTGCTATTATGAATTAGCACGATAATGGATTTTTGGTGCTTCAAAGTAAGTTACCACAAAGCGTAGTGGCGTATCTCAGGTGTGCGCAGGGGAGGGAATCCCTCCCAGGGTTTTCGTCTACTCTCCTTTTTGCGTATCTTCTACCTCAGCATACGCTCTCATAATACAAGAAAAACAAATATTTTGCTTCTGACATTTTTGGGATAAATGAAAAATTGGTTATGCTGGGCTGCCACGAACAAACCTCCCCCGATCGTTTAGCAGTATTCAATTGTGACCTCGTTTTGCCTCTGCATATGGTCGACAAGTCCGATTAGAATCGCTCTGAGTGTTCCATGCATTCGCACCTTTCCACTCAATTTCTTCTAGCTTGTACTGCCACTAGCTATTTGTAGAAAGTCAGTTACGTTTCCTCTGCACTGCTGCGGGATCAGCACGATTCTTACTTTTTGGTATGTAATGCGAGCTCTTGCTTCCTTTCCCCCATTTCTCAGATCAACTTCATAAAATACTGAAAAATTCGACTACGACACTCACCTTTTGCTTTCGTTCTTTTTCTTTCGTTTCGGTAGTACGACTAATGCTTGCTTGTTTCCTCCAGTAACTTACTTGCTCGGTGAGTCGAGCAATTTCATCGTCCTGAGCAATAACAAAAACTATTGGATTCGTTGAATCTCCCAATGGGCTTCTTGTCTATTGATACAGATTACAAGGCTTGTTGCAGAACATTTTATAAAGAAGACGATTCGTGCATCAAATATTGTTTGTTCAAGAACACGACATTCTGTGAATCACATAAAACTTCAAGAAACATGAAGCATACATTGGGAATTAAACAACCGCAACAGCAACTCGCGATATTTGCATTCATTCTACTTAGATTTTTTAAGACGCAGTAACAATAAATTTGAGAAACGTCGGGTTAAAGCTGTTGTTACAATAGAATTCATTAGTTGACGGAGGGTCGATCAACATGACATGTTTTTAACAATAAAGAAAAAATGCGCAGACGCCATGACATATTGCAAAACTTCAAAGCGAATTAGGAAAGTGTAACTGTCAGCGAACTACAGTAGACATCATGAAAAGCCGAGTAAGATTTGAAGCTGAAATCTCAAATACCCCAGGTTGTGCTCCATTTGCACACGGGGTCATTATGTAACAGCAGTAATTCCAGTGCTGTATCATCGAAACCAAGCACAACGGGGTTATTTTAGTTAACTTACTTTTACGTTCCGCAACGCTTGAAGTTTTTCTTTGATATGATATTCGGTTTTCTCACTGGGTGGCGACAACGATCCCGAAGGTTGATGAGCTTCAGCAGCGCCTCCAGCGGTGTAAGCCGCAATCTTTGTTTGCTCAAGACGGTGCACCTAGCATGGAGCACAATGAATACGACTTGGAAAAAATTCAATAAGCTCTCTCTCTCCGCATTTACAATAATCAGCAAACCTGCATTTCGCGACAAAAGTGAATACGTTGACAAAGGTCGCTCGCTACCATCAATTTGATGCTCGTTGGTCACTTCAATGCAGTTATGCGTTTTTCTTGTTGAGCCCCATTCTTTGTCAAGCACATCACTGTTGTTTTTATGAAAAACTTGTTCTGCACTTTATTTTGTTAATTTCAAAGTAAATTTGTGCCTTTACAGGTGTTTCGCGTCATCGTCGACTAATTCTGTTCCATTTCGTTTAATTTTCGGAGAGAGTTACCTTTTGTTCTTTTCAAAAAGCTGTTGGGAATGTTCTTTCGATATTTGCCAATACCCTAAAACCCGAGTGTTCAAACACGAAGTATAGACTCCTTATTACTGCAAAGTGTCCAGCGTGTAATGTTGCTGTTGCTAAGGAAGATTCAAACAAAGCGTTGATGATCACCTTTGCTACTTGTTTCTGTTCGCCAGAAACTGGCCGCTTTTTTTCAAACTTAACCCCGGCATCAAATTATTATGAGAATTAAGCCGTCGATTTATTGACATAAATGAGCATAGCCACAGGTTTTTCGGACATAGACATCTTGGATATTTACGACAGCCTTTCAATACGACAGTCCCTCCAAAACCAGGGTGCTCAATATGTCGATCGCGATTTCCCAGTCGATCTGAAAGGTACTGTGGATAGATCGCGTGACATTAACAACCTGGCATATTCCATTCAGTGCAAGTCATCAGAGTAAAGTCACGTAATGACAAAAAATGTAAATAGTTAACTGTGTAGTGTTGTGCAAAATGGGCTTATCTGGGTATGCAAGGTACATGAACATACAATGTGAAAGAATTCTCAATATATTTATTATTGAGTATATGTTTTTCATTTTTGTAGTAGATAGATCATTTTGACTTGTTCATTTTATAAGTAGCTCGCATGCTGAAAAAGTGTGAGCACCCCTTATCTAAAACATCTTTAATTCTCCAGGAAGCGTCACTCCGTGTTACATTTTGTTAGTAACCCAGTGTTTTGTGAACACCAAAAGCTTGACTTTGTGTTCAATGGGAGACTGTAAGCTCCAGTCCAAGACCTTCTGACGTGCGTTTTCAACGTGTTGATCACGTGTTAACATATATTTTTTAATTTCATTCAGAATGTTAAGAAATTAGTGACACGAAAGTCAGGTAAAATTGTCACTTACTTCTCCTTTGAGTTCTTTAATTTCTTTTTTCATTGTTCGCTTTTCCATTAACCACTCCGTTTCTCGTTGACTCAAAAACCGAGACGAAAGTATTCTGGGACTTTCTTGTTTTACTTTTTCCTAGAAGTAAAAACAAGACTCATGATGTAGTTTCCTCATAAAACTCTTTAACTGGCTTGAGGCACAGTGGAGAGACAAGGGCTATGGACAAAGCTCTGAGAGTTACAGAGCTGGGCTAGTGACTGTTGATTGCCATTTACACTTTTTTTCTTTCACGTCAAATTGATTTAAAAAAAACTTAAAATAGAAGTTGAGCGAACAAGCAAGAACACTAAAGTTCAAGTTCAAAGCAAGGGATGGCGTTCGCGGAAACATACGATCAACAAATTTTCAACATCAGATCTCAGACACACACCTTCTTCTAGAGCAATGGTTCCTAACGTTTCCAACCCAGGGTACCCCTATTCCTAAAGATATTGGCTTGAGGAATCTCGTCTGCGCAACCTACAAACAATGTGCATGATGAATGAGCAAACACTATTGTGATAGGAGGATGAGTTGTTTACTTTGGCACGCAGAAAACACGTTGGTATTCCTTCTCGAGATCCACAGATTTTTCACCGGGACCCCTATAAGAACCACTGTTCTTGAGTCTAGACAAAGTTCTTTCTGAGCAAAATTTTCTGATCACTTCAAATAAGAACACTAAAGTTCAAAGTTTTTCCCTGTTTCACCGTACCTGCAATTCGCCATATGCTTTGTCGAGCTTTACGTTTTCTCTGTACAAAAGTTTAAATTGTGCTTCAAGTGTTTTCCTGTCTCCCGGTGTTTGAGGTTCCTTCAAAGTCTCTGACCACGACACGTCATCAGATTCTTCTCCGTCGTTTTTATTCAATCGCTTAACAGTTTGCACATCCATTCTTAGTTCATTCATCACTATCTATTACTTCATTTTTTACAAATGAACAGGCCATATATTCAAAAATATAAGCCGAGACATTGGATTTGCGAATATAATGCCCGGTCCATAATAAGCTGCTAATTAGGAACAACAATTAAAATTGCTTTGTTTTCCGGTGCAAACAAGTTGTAATGTTTGGTAAGCTTATTCATTCAAACAAAAACACTTCAACAAAAATTTCTGCAAAGTGTTTCTACCAAATATATCACAAAAAATAGCGTGTCATTTGCAATGTAAAATAAAGTGTGAAATTCCCACTCCTCAGTGTTTCAACAAAATCGAATGCATGTGATAGTGGGTTTAATTACACAACTATAGCCAATTATACGCTCTTTGTATTTGCATAAGCCAGCAGATTAACTAAAAATGGAAAGATATTAAAACCATGTGCGCTTTGAAAGAAATCAGATATACAAGTAACGTTATATACAAGCCCTTTGTAATTGAAATTGCTAAATAATTTATTCCTTGATTTAACATTAAACCATGGAACTGTCATAGCTCCGCAGAAACTGGACAAATCATGGCTTTCCCTGTCACAGCTTCATAAAAACTGGAACTATCAAAACTCACTCTGCTGCGCGAAAAAACTCTTTTTCGCTAAACAGTTGATTCCGTCCCAGGTTTTCTGCGGATTCGCCCCAACTGAGATTGAGTATTCAAATTACCGCCTAAACTTTTGCAAGATGTAACTGAATTTATAAAACGTAACTTTTCATGCTGTAGTTTCGGTTGCTGGTGCTGTGGTACAAACATGCGGTGTATATTTTTGCGCCAAGACACCCTGTTCACAGAGAAGCTTCTTAGTTCTTACAAAAAATAGCTTTCTGTTTGTCCGTTCACGATAACTGCAACGTTGTTTCGAAAGTGTTGCTAAAGTTAATCAAAATAGAAAAATGTTGTTACCGTCAATACGTGATGTCATCATGGTCTTCACAGCAGCTACACAAAACATGTTTGCTAACAATCACTCCTTGACATAAATCCCCTTCCTGAATGTGCAAAGCAGTCTTTTGCAGGCACGATAAAAGTTTAACTTCATTACAAATCACAACTTCCTTACTTTGCAGCTGGACAGGTCAGGAAGCAGACGTCTCCGAGTCGCTGGGCTCTGTCAGGAAAAGTCGGGCGTCAAGATTAAGGCAGTCTATTCGCAAAACCACTTTCAAGAAGCTCTTGACCTAACTGCGTCCTTGCGTTAAAACGCATGACTTTGCATGGAACAAGTCAAAAAGACTTATATTTAACAGGCAGACATAGCTGAGTATCCAGCATCGCGTTTCCTCACCATATATCCTAAATTTCGTAGGTCTCCCGTGGAAGAATACTTCTTCAGTCCACTTTTCTTCACGGCACCCAGCATCTGTAAAGAAAGAGTTCACTTTGAGTTGACGGTGAACCGTGCTGGAGTTAATTACATGTGGTGGTAAGGATGCAATGTGACCAACGGCGTAATGAGGTTAGATGGCGCCCGGGGCAAGATGCAAGTCTGGCGCACCCATTTTCGAACCTGAGGTCTTTCGGAAGCAAATGTACTGTATTGAAGAAAGTACTTGTGACATTGTTGGGACTTTTCGGGGCCCCCATAGTGATTCGGCGCCGGGGGAATTGTGCCCCCTTGTCCCCCTCGTTACGCCCCTGAATGTGACATTTAGCGTTTACAATACTGCAGAACTTAATTTGAGTTCAATTAAGAACCTTTCCCATACTCAGAGTTACCACTAACTAAAAATATTTCTTGTTTTCAAGTCACGACGGCCGTGAGGTAAGAGCAACAGGTATCTGCAAACAATCTAAGAAATTGAATATTGTGAAACTGAAAAGTGGAGATAGCCGTCAGCAAGAACCGCCAAACGACTGTAAAAGTTCGACAAAGTTACTTATCGTACCGCTCTCATGTCGTCTTTCGTGTGTGTACCATCCATGTCGGTTCCAGCAAATCCTTCACTTAAATTGCGCCTCCGAATTTCTTTGGCAGATTGTGGTCGTCGTTTTCTTTCTATTAGTAGAAACGATAAAACCGTACCGAGAATATGAATTTCCATAACAGATTTTCTTCCAATTATCCTCAGGTTTGTCCATGGGAATCCCATGGGAAACGTCCCATGGGATGGGACAGCACACATTTGTATTTCCCATGAGACTCAGAAATAGAATGAGAGTGTCAGAATGTTACTGAATTGTCATACTTAGACTATACTTCTGAATTTTGTCGTTTTGCATGTCTCTTTGTACATGTAGTCCTATTTAGTAGATACAGTAGATACTAAACCTAAACCTTCATAAATTTAATAATTTTGATTGTATTATATTCCATATTAATATTGTATGTAATGGGAATCCCATGGGATGGGACAGGCATAAATTGCTTTGGGATGGGACGGGACAGATAAATATGTCCCATGGACAACCCTTCATATCCTCAAATCAAATCTGTTTTAGAACAGCATGAAACTTTTTAGTTACGCAAAGTCGTATGAAACGATAACGCAACAATCATGATTTTAGAAATGTCTAATATGATTTCATTTAAATCAATGGTTTTTGCGTTGTTTTTTTTAATCAGTTTTATTTTAAACAATGAAAAATTGTTTTTGATGTGCAACATCCGTTAAAAACTTGCAAAAGTTAAACTATGTGCCCTAATGTGCGGCTGCGGGGCATCAACATTATATTTACACAGGTTCGAAAGAATTCTCCAACAAACTAGCTTGCTTAACGAGACATACACACCCAGCGTTTTACCATTATGAACACCGTTTTGTTTCATTCTGACAATGTCTAATCTGCAGTACCATGCAAAAAAACTGCAAATTAACCATACCTAAGATCAGGCTTGCATTCTGAAACACAGAGAGTAGCGATACCTGGCGATGATGTTGCCAGCCTCACTGGTGTGTTCGCTTCAAAAGAATTATTTTCAGTGTCGCGTCCTACTACTGACTTGACTTCAACCTCTTCCCGAATGGTAGTGACATCATCACTGGTGCTGTCGTCGTCGATTGCGGGCTGAAAAGCCAAAAGTTAAAATTAGCAGAAAACAAGCACGTAACAGAGAGAACATATATGAACGCAGAGAGTTTTAAGAACAAAACAACAAGCCATGGAAGATTCGATTTTAGTAAGATTGAGAATGCATACACTTACGTGAAATTGATTTCCTATTTAAAAAATGCTGATTAATTCCACAGCGTCACCTATGTGGAGACTATTTACTTGAAGGTCAAGTCCGAATCATTTCAAAGTCATGAGAGCAGAGCTAAGTAGGCTGAGTCCTCGAAAGCTTACGGCAAACCAGGAGCTTTTACGTACAGTAATTGTTGTTACCATGGAAGTTATTTGGCTTTCTTGTTTTCTGTGTTGCTCTGGCTTTCTTTAAAATATATCGCTCAATGTCAGAATCACTGCTTCAACAACTTTGCAATCAGCTCGTGCTTTTCAGGTTAGGCAGCAGAGAGGCTGGTAGTAACTTTCATAACTTTCAATTTATGTCAAAAGCGATCTGACTGAGCCATACGATAAGCAACCAACTCTTCTAATCTATCGTGACCGTAATCAATGCTGACGAGCAAAGCGTAAAGATATTGCAGCGTGTGTCCATTTCTCCATACGTCTTGAAATCTCTTCATTGCCGTAAACAAGCTAATAGCGCGTTACATGCAACTCTTAGGAGTTAAGCAACATTCGAGTTGCTCAAATACTGTGGGTCTCAGAGGTACATCTACCAATGAAACGAAGGATCGAACTTATCTTAGAAATCTGGTTGTTTCAGTGTGCCCGCTCAAAAGCTCAGTGTTACTGTAAGCGTTTACGCAGAAATCCTTCCTTAATTCTATGAAGTCTTGACCCCCATGCCGATTCGTCTAGAATCTCGACTAGACTCAGGATTTTGAGTCCACTTTTCTGTAACATTCAGCAAATGGTTTACAATTTGGTTTTAACAAATTATGCTTTCGGCATCTTCTGGCATAGTACTTTGCGGTAATGTGAGACAAGCTCATGTATTTGTTCCTTATTGGTTGCAGGCTCTATGCCAGCATCATTTTTTGTCTGTGGCCCCTCGTATGTTTGAAATCTTACTCTATTCCATAAAAACACCGATGACGTTATGACCTCAGCAGCACGCAGATTGTTTTTAAGGTAGGCATTGATCAAAACAGTGCGGTGACAAAATTATACACTCGATGCACACTTATGTTAAATTCAAATCAATCGTAGTCTTAAGTACTGGCAATTGCTAATAAAAATAAATGGTGTTTTTTATGACCTTGGCACAAGTAACTCCATATCTCAAATAAGCATTCCTGGATTTGTTATCACGCTGCGGCAAATCGACTTAAATATTTAGTCTTTTGGAATGCAAAGCGGCTATAATCTCTTAAGCATAACGATCAGCTTGTTTGTGAGAACAATAATACACAAGGTTTTTAAAAATTAACGTTCGTTGTTATTTTGCGGTAAAAACTTACGGTTATTCTGCCGAGTGGTTCTTCGTGACCTTGCAGTACTTCCGCATGAAAGTATCCCCCGTATGTGACATAGGAAGAAGAGCTGGGATCTGCCAAAGCAGCGGTGGAAACAAGCAGAACGTCCTCGTTGGTACCACTGACAGTTTCTCGGTCTGAGCCCTTTGTTTGTTTGTTGTCGTGCCAAGTCGGGTTTACTTCTTGGCCCACGGACTTGTTAACACGCGTCATTGCCGTTTGTTTGCTTGTAGATGTTTGTGCGACCGGCATGCCATCATCGTAATCCGATTCCATCACGCAGAGCACTATGGATTTTAAATATCTATGACCTGTTGCTTTTTAATGGCGACATACACTACATCGCGAAAGACAATACAGCGCATTACAATGCAATGTTTTCTTACCAAATTTTCCACTCATGGCACAGAAAGAAAACATTTGTAGACCTAACTGCCTCGTCCCCTTTTCATAAGAATTCAAGAATTTGGTGAAGGAGAAAGAACCATTTCAGTTTTTGTTTCGCGCAGCCATCGTACGGAAATTTTTGCAATGCTATTTTGTTAGTGTCCATTATTTTCTAAAGCTTTTGAAAAACAGACTGAATGTAATACAAACATGGAGTGCCAGGTTATCTTAAAGCAGGGGCAACCAACATGGTACCCGCGGGCACCAAGTCTCCCGCGAGGACAACGTTGGTCGCCCGCGGGCCTGTTTTGAAAATAGCATTAAGATGATGAGTATCTTCATATAGATTAATATCATTAATAATAACATAAAGTTAAATTGAGCAAAATTTTGTTCAGAATTGTGTATCAAATTAACAGCCCTTCGCATTACTTGGTACCCAAGAAGTAGCCCTCAGTTTCACAAAGGTTGGTGACCCCTGTCTTAAAGCATCCATGCTGGCGTTGTGCTACACTTCTGCATTCCAACAGCCAGACCGCAAAGGTTTTTCTTACCAATAGCCACAAGTAATAATTCACTAGTCACTATCTCTACGTCACTATCCTCTCTTCCTGTTTTCAGTCTTCTTTCCACGCTGACACTCCTCTGCCTTATCAGTGATGTACCTTCTACAGCTAATTTGATGCTAAACTACCAGCTGTTCCTGGGCAAAAAGACGACAAACGAAGTTTTTTAAAAGTAGTCGTTAAACTAGGCCACTGTTGCGCTTGAGACTGAGTGGCGTAGGTGTAAGAAAATTGAAGTGTTGCGTGGCCTTGTCTTACTCCACTTTGCTGAAAGTGAGACAAGTCTAATGCGTACGAGGTTTTGATTCCAATGTAGTCGCTCTGCTGGGATTCAGCTTCCTCGTAACTAACCACTAACCACTATTACTGATGAAAGCAGGTATAGCCTTCGCTTTCCTATTCGCGTGGTTCATACAGCAAGCTACTATTGTTACGTTAACAATTACATCAAACTGGGTTATTTTGTTACGGCACCCGCTGGTGTGTTAGGTGGATCAGTTTCCATTATTTAGTTATAAACGAACAAAGACTCCGTTAACGAGTTTATTGAGAAGATTGACGTAGTTACACGACAAAGGTGTTAAGTTACAAGAATGCAGGATTTCTATCTCCTGAACTGGCAGTAGCAACGTTTTTTCAAAACAAAGTAAGATTATGTCTTTGTGCATCTTATTGAACTTTGCATGCGACTAAAAAGATTTCACCAAGCACAAAAGTCTATTTGCGGAATGCATTTCAGCAGCAAATTGACCCATTGCATCAAAATTATTATGTGGTTTCAACGAAAACGACGGTTTTCTTTCAATTTTGTGTATGTTTTCAACAATTATTTTTTTGAAAAAAACAGTGATTCTGAAAATATTTGAGTTTTAGACGCCATTTGTTCTTGTACGATGTGCTTTTAATTATGGCTCATTTCATCAGGTTGTAGTTTTGCGGTTAAACTTGCCAGCAAAGAAATAACGAAGAGTAAAGTTTGAGAAGAAATGAAATGATTGGCAACAAAAGATTTACACGAATAAAAATAACGAGAAGCGGCTTGACTATTGCTTACATTGGAAGAGGTTTATGCACCCATTTCTGACAATTGCTCAAGGTCCAGAAGTGAGAAACACTGCTCTCATGAGCCACCTCAAGCATGCTCCGATAAGGGTGGTTCGTTGCCTCTTATAGGAAATGTATTTTTCTTAAACGTGCAACTTTTGTCCAAATAAATTGACAATGCGTTTTTGAATTGTCAACTTTTCTTAACCAAGTTTAGAAAACGACAACATCTGTGAAAAACGCAAAATATATACTTTTGAAAGCCTTGCATCCAGAATGCGACAGAATGCGACATGACTGCCAACATTTTTCGGCATCAAATTCATCAATTTTTGTCCTTTATCGAACTTTTCCTCACCGAGTGATTCCTCGTTGGAACTGTTGATTTTTGATTGAGGTTGGGTGTTGACTGATCGAGACTGAGACAACATCGAAAATGGAAATGCACGACCGTCACCATAAAAAGGCTTGTTTATGTTTGAAATATCCGTGGTCTGTGAAAAACGCTTCTTTCTTTTGGCGTAAGCCCAAGCTCTTGAATTAACGACAAGCTTGAGAAACCAATTTCGAGAGCTGACTGCAAGTTTCAAGTTCATTAAAAATGTGATTGTACACTTGTCGAACTTTCAAAAGGTTTGCTCAATAGCATATTGATTCATTTTAACTTCCGAACAGCCTAACTCAGACATTGAGTAACCCTGAACGCATGGTCATCGGAAGGACTTTTTCCAGGGGGGGGGGCATTAGGGGATTTTCCAAAATCTTTCCAGGGGGGGTCAAAAGTTGTGAAATTTGTTTTTTCCCACTCAAAACTAAGAAAACAACCCTTTTTGCTGAAAATTTTAAAATCCACGGTGGCCAAGGCCGTCCCTGTCCCCTTCCGACGCCCATGCCTGAACATTAAACTGTTTCACAATTGCACGTCACATAAACGCAAGAAGTGCGTTTAGGATAATTTTTACTGGAGGCCAAATACAAATTTTCGTTTTTCTCTCGCTGTGTAACGATTCTGCGTGACCATGACAGAATTCAGTTGTTTCAGCATTTGTTCCTCTTCAGTATTGGATAAGGGCACCAACTATCACTAAACCTGTAGTCTGCTACATCTCAAGATTTCAGTATTTTGTGTTTTTTTACCAACCGATATGATATTGGCCATGTGTCTGCGCCGGAACGTTTAAATAAAAAATGCTAAAATGCTTTTGTAAAAATTATAACCTTCTCGCTTTCCTGGGGGTACACAATATCTTTTGTCTCGCCTAATATTTTGTGATGTGATAAAAAATAATGTACTTGTACAAATTTCGTGGTTAGATTACTGTTGAAGTAAGTACCTAGTAATCATTGTGAAATACTGGCAGAGTATTATGCAACTGCAATAAAACCATAGGCATAGACAAGGGGGCACTTGGGTCATGGGCCCCAAAATATATCATTCTCATAGTTTGCCTCCCATTTTGCCAATGTTACAAAAAGGTCGCACTACGGTTGAGCGAACATGGTGACGTCATCGAAACGCAAACAAAAACATTATATTGAAGTGTGTATCCCAAACGTTTTCTAGCAAAATCGGTCTCTGCTACCAACATTTTGTCACCTCTAACTAGAAAACAAAACATTTTCGTAAAATTTACGAGCCACTTTTATTCGAGGAGGCAGATATTTACATGGTGCCTCCTATTTTTGGTTGCCACTAAGAAACGAAATTATATTTTCATTTCTTAGGTTTACGCTTGCAATAGTGTTAAACAGTAAAGAAATATGTGACTGTTTCCATTTTGTCCATTAACTTTCTGTCAAGAAACAATGATTGTTTGCTAATTTAGTAACACGATTTCTACAACTTAACTCCAAGATTCGCCTAACTTTTTACACCTCACAGTGGTTGGAGGTTGTAGGACTAGGAATGACTACTGCACCCAAGTTGTGAATAGCTCATACGAAGAAAAGATGACATACATTTATTCTTGGGAAAAAAACTCACGCCAGCAAAATACGTTGATAATTCGACGACTGTCTGATGTAAAAACTATATACAATATATATTGTAATAATTTAATCGACTGTCCAGCGGTGAATTGAATGCTAAAAAAGATTCCAATGCAATACCCATCACGATCACATACGAGTATAAGAAAACTGCTTCACGAGCTTCTAGTTCTAAAGCGAGCAGTGTCGATTTCTATTGGCAGGTTGTCGAGCAAGCGGCGCATTCTAACCTTTGAAAAGTTAAAAGGTAAAAGACGTGAAATCGCACAAGTATGGTGGCCCATGCCTGCCACCCAAAAAAATTTTCGTTTCTGGCTTTTTTGAAAAAAAACAACCAATAAAACGTTTCAAAAACTAAAACAATTTTACTTTCCTATAGAAAACACTTTTGTTTCGCAAATGTTTTCTAAATAAAAACATTTTCGTTTCAAAAAAATTTATTTTCGTTTCGGAAACACTTTCACTTTTGTTTGCAAATTAAAGTCTTTTTGTTTCAAAAACAAAAATAATTTTACTTTCGTTTCGAAAACACTTTCATTTCGCAAATGTTTTCTTCATGAAAACATTTTCGTTTTTAAAAAAATTGTATTTTCGTTTCGGAAACACTTTCACTTTTGTTTCGGAAACACTTCGTAAAACAAATCGAAAAAAATCGCATCAGTTTTGTGGTCGTGGCCCATGCGCGCCCCGTGCCACCCTCCGTTGAGGGCCAGTGTTTCCACTTGAGAAGGTTTGATTCGCAGATTCTCGTATGTCGATGTCTGGCTCCAGTAGCTGGCGAACGTATTGTGCGTACGTGTAGACTAGTCTGAGTCTTTCCTTGTTGTGATAACCAATCCTTGGGGAAATGTCTGAGAGATTTGTGACATAAGACGTATAACTTGTGGCTTAGAATAAGTGAATGGTATCTTTTTGGCCAAGAGAAGCGGATGGATTGTGCGCATGGGGAGTGGTGCTTGTGATGCAGTCAGTCAGTACTGGAAGATGCTGGCCTATAGCCTTGTTTGAAAACTTGAGAGCTGCTTCGTCATTTTAGGTAGCCTAAAGAATTTCATTGGGGATCATTTGTCAAAGTTGCAACATGTGCCTGCCAAATTTAAACGTTTTTGGCAATTTAGGCAGAAATTTGATAACTGAAAAATTGAAGGGTAGCCTAATTGCTCCAGATTTGATGACCTCCAAAAGTGTAACGGGCTCCGCTTCGCAAAAATCTTGATCAATTTCAGAAATGAGGCAATTACAAAACTCTCAAGAAAAGGTTTCCACCACAAATTTTTGAAAAGCACTTTCTCCTGCATCCATGGCTACCGGTTGCAGGATCAAATAGGAAGTCTTAGCTTATGAATAGGCAGACAAAAAAAAGAGCTAATTCGATAAATTTGCAGTAAAATGCAAATTCCAGGTGATCATTTTCCCAATTTTCCAATGCTTCTGATAAAATAAAACATTTATCCGGAAACGTGCTTTGCCATTCGCAGTTGCATTGAGTGGATTTGTCCAGGACCGTAGCAAGGGGAGGGCATTCGGGGGAAGTGCCCACCCAAATTTTTTTGTGTTCCCCCAAAATTCTTGTGCCCAGAAAAATTTGTTTCAAGCGTATAATAAAAACAAAGTTCTTTCCCCCCTAAAATGTATTTCCCCCAAACCTTAAACCTGGCTATGGGCCTGGATGTGCCTGCGGCTGCGTGGAACAATGCTATAGACGAGTCTTACAAGAAATAAATTCCCAAGATCAACCAGGCTAATATGAAAAAATATAGCTAATGCATCTTGTGTCACGTTAAGCTTCAAACTAAACTTTAAATCTTTGGGTCCAATTACGAGGCTCATACCTAGGTTTGCTTGTTAATCCGTGTTTTGGTGTTACATGTGTTTTTTGAGCTTCAGAGTAAAAATAAGTAGCGAAACTAGAATCCAGGATTTTCTTATAGGGTGGAGGGAGTGAGAGGATTTTCGTTGCTCGCGGAATTTCAGGAATTGATGAAGTACGTTTACCGCAATTCATCTAAGAAATTACTTCAGTTAGTTATTTTCAGTTCATTCAAATTTTCATATCTTTTCATCTCACATTTGTTCTAGTGAGGTACGTGCCCAGTAGGCCGCCACCTGGGTCCAACCCTGTTGGAGTCCAATGTTTGCGTTGATACTACAGTTAGCCTACTTTCACTAGATATTTCTTTGATATTTCTTATTTGCAACAAATTAAAAAACTTAAAAGATTGTTTTACAAAACCAGATTCCTTGCAAAAAATAAGAAACTTTTAAAGATTGTTTTACAACCCAAACTATGCTTCCAAATCTAAAGTGTAAAATACTGTTCTAGGCATGTCAATTTTCAAGGATCAATAAAATGTTAAAATATTATCAATCTCACCGTTGATAAGCAAGGCCAGTACCGTCGCCGGAAAGTATTCAATGGGTGGATTTACGTTTGTGCATGGGGGTTTGACATTCTAAAGTTTGACGAAAACTCCACTATTTATAGTGTTTCATATTTCAATTTGAGGGGGCTTGTAGCTTTATTTTGGGGAGCTAAACCCACCAAACCCCCCGTGGCGACGAAACTGAGCAAGGCCACCACTGAAACAAAATATAACTCAGTACGCGATAGCAGTAGAACAGTGTGAATAATTACTTAATCGAGGAAAACGGAGATACATAGACGGATCCATGAGGGGCTAAGGGGGCTGAAACACCCCTAAATTTTTTCAGATACGATTTTGATCGATGGTTCCAGACACAGAAACATCCAATGGTGTGATTTTTTGGATAGTCTTTAAATCAACCATTTTTTCACAGGGATAGGGACGAAAGTAATAAATGCAAAGCTTATTTTGTTGAATTTGCGCAGTCCGAAAGTGTTTATTTCACTAAAAATAAAACTTTTAATAAGCAAGTTTTTATACAAAAAATATGGCCTCAATGTCACATAAACCGCACTTAAGCATTTGAACTCTTGTTTAAATTTAGGTAGGATTGGACTTCTTGTGGACAAAAGTTGAATAAGCAGCAGACTGTGGACAAAAGTTGATTAAAGCAGTAAACCAGGGTTTTTTAAAGGTGTTTTAGAGACCCGATTCGGATCCCTAGAATTTCAAATGGGATCCCTAGAATCAGAGAAAATTATCATCGGGTCCCTAGAATCAGAGAAATCGGGTCCCTACAGATCCATACCAGGTACCTAACCATTTCCTTAAAAAACACTTGCAGTAGACTATACTATTTTTTTCCTACAAGCTTTCTGTTATGGAATTTAGTGCAGCTCATTTTATTAGTAAAGCGAAGACATCAAAATTCCGCTACAACAAACATGCAATGCAGTTAACTACAGGCAAGGTTAGAGTGCTCAGTGACAGGGTAAATTCCATAACAGTAAACTTAACCGTAAAATGTAGCCTACATGCCAGGTAGGCTAAAAATGCAGTGCGCTAGATTAGCTGTAGGCAGTGGTGTGCAGAGGGGCGGGAACGGGGCGCCGGCCCCGGGCATCCAAGGCAGGGGGGCATCCAAAGAGTGAAATTACAAAAATTCAAATGCTGTAAAAAGATTATTTTTCCTGTTGTAAGTCTGCTAATACATGCTGCATGGATTTAATTTTTCGAAACTTGTTTTGTTGTCAACAGCAATGTCTACGTATTCAAATGCCAGTAATTATCAGCTTCTTCATTACCAGGGACTTTTGCTCTAGGTGTGTGGCGCACACCCAATTAAACTGATAGTGACGTGACTTGTTCCAGATCGTGGGATCAAGGGAAAATCGCAAAAAAGAATTGAAAGATAATCAGGGTTGAAAAAACACGTTTATTTTCAAAACAACCCTCCTGTTTTTTAATACGGGTTTGTAGTTTTTCTTTGAAAAGAAACAAAATTTTGTTTAAAAAAAAACACAAAAAACATTCTGACTTGTTTTTATTGCATGATGCAATATCATCATTTGCTGAATTACACAATAATAACTTGTTATACCTGTTGTTGCATTCCAAGTTGAGGGTAAAGAAATGTACCCCATCTTTGTTTTCGCAAAGTGTTGTTGGTCAATTCATTCCAAAGTGGTAAGGCTTGGCAAGCATGCGCACAGCAAACAAAGAAAAGCCACTCCCACACAAACTCTGCAGTTTCACGTTAAGTTTATGTACAAGCCCAGCTAGTTAAGCATCTATATAGTATATTTGGTATGGTTCAACATCACAAACAGCTTGGATGCAGAGAAGGTAAAAAAACTGATTTAAATATATCGATTTTACAGAGCTGAAGAAGATTACCCGTAGAAGTTACTCAAATTTTTCGAATTATTCTCTGTTTTTCAAGTCGAACAAGTTTCGTTGCTGTTCGTTTTCTTTCATTAAAAAGCAATTTACAGTTAACTGTACAAGTGTGCTGCTTATTTTTCTTTTTACTTCATGGTACATTTTTCAAAGGAAAAGTAAACAGTGGGATTTTTGGTAGGTTTTATTGTTTTTTTAAGTGGGCTTTTAAAAACACCGGGTGATATATTTCGGTTGGGTCCAATTACATCAACACTGAAGATAATGATGGACGTTTAATTGATTTTGTGAGCCAAGTTTAAAATCTGTCCAATTTCAAAGTGCTTGATTTAGCTGATTTTGTGATGCATCACTAGTTTCCCGTTTCGTTTTCTGTGCTAATACAGTCGCACACCTGTGCTTGCAATATGTGTTTCGTTTCGAGTTTCGTCATTAATTGCCAGTTCAGGCGGATCAATCATAATGGCTCACACAAGCCCGTCTGTTCTTCCTTAGTAATTTTGCTGTAACAGCCACATGATAAAAAACGAAAATTTTCGTGCATACTTTATGCGCATTCTCCTTTCTTGTGTAGTTCACAAGTTTTAAACCGTCAACGCTGGGTGTCCGCCATACCAGCCGCATGCCTTCTGATCGACTGCTATTCGATGAGACATTCGCGCAGCCTTGTGTTTTTGCAGTTGTGAACTGCGCTGACGTAGCACAAAATGTGTTCTACTACTCCCCTGTTTAAACGCGTTGCCGGATATTTTTGCAGTTATGAACTGCTCTGTCTTAAGATACCGCTGATAATTTATGTTCATTATAGTAACACATTGTTGCTTACAACAACAAGTAAAGAGATTGCAAAACAACGAGTAAAGAGAATGCAGAATAATATCCACAGAGACGCCGGAAAATGAAGGCATGAGGGGGCATTTCCCTCTCTGTCCTTCAATAAGGGTAGATCATTGCTGTAGGAGCAGGCAAATTTTTGGGGCGCGAAAGATTTTTTCCCGAATTTCCCCAAACTTGCCCGACGAGTTTTTATGCAACTTTTACCTACAAATTTCTCCCACCAAGATCAACATGACCTTTTTTTTGTGTGACCTCCAAAAAAGTTCTTCATGTGTTTTTCTCCAAACTTTGGTCGCTATTTTTTGAAGTCAAGCAGCTTTGGGCGGCATTTTTGCCCAGATTTTCAGCAAATCAAAACTTTTGGGGATGTGCTTGCACCCACTGCACACCCACCTCCAACACAACTGCTTTTCATAGCAGTATCAAAGGTAATTTCGTAGTTTATCAAGATCGATCTGAAAAAAATTATTGCTGCTATTCGGACACCCAGAAAATTCAGAATGATTTTCTATAATTTCTGTTAGTATTTTTGAGGTCAACATTGTTGATCAACAGAAACAAACATAATTGGTAACGAATTTTTGTTTTTTTACAAGTTTCCATTGCCCTGAACTGTTTTACTGCTCCCCTGCCCTACCACTGCTCCAGCGTCGCTAAATATGCATAATGTGTCAACAAACTTCGCCAAAACCTAGTTTGCAAATGTGAATATGACGTCATATTGTGACGTCACAAACAGCGTATATCCAGTAACAATGACCACCATAAGCCATTGCTCAATACTAGAATTTGGTAGGGGGCATCCAATCAAGCAGTCGCCCCGGGGATCAGCAGACCTCTGCACGCCACTGGCTGTAGGCTATGCTAAAGATGGCTACTGATCAGAAGTGCCAGATACAATTTTTGGACAAAAGTTCAGCTCAGCACGAAATCAGAGTTTTTTTCGATCCATATTCTGCTGTCTCTACAAAACTTTTTCAACATACTGTACAGTATTTTTAAAATTGAGTTACCGCGATATAGTCGCGTTTCGTACAAAAATTAACGTGGTCCTACAGTACTTGTTTTGGTAAATGTTCAATCCATTATGCATATATAGTGTTTTAACTTTATGACATTCGCAGATTTGACTCTACTATAGTTATTAATGTACTTATCAACATATCATGCCTGAGGTTAAACAACCAGAAGTTCGAAGTTACTGCATGAATATGCTTCTGTGTTTACCACGCCTAAAGGTAGGCTACCTAGTGTGTTATTTTGCAAATTCTGCGACTGCTTAGTGAAAAGTGACAAAAGGTTTATGGTGGAGGCACATCGCCGCAGTGCAAAGCATCAACGAGGTTCGTTTCATGAAACTATAAGTATAGCCAAACATTTTTAAAACATGCTATGCCAGATTTTTTTGCAGATAAACTACTTTTTGTTTCATTTCAACGGAACTAACATATGGGTTTGTTTTCTAATACTGTATATGAACATGCTTTGCATTCCGCATGTCAATTGAAAACATAGAAAATTGATAGGTCAAAATAAAGTCAAAATTTGTAAATTATAAAATCAAAATTTCAAGTTATTAGGTCAAAAAATTGGTTGCCCTACTGATCATTTTCAATGCCCTTGTGGTTCAATAAACATCTTCCAGGGCAGAATGCAAGCATTCATTGCTTCGAGATTCTTGCAGTGTTACGAGTTGGGCTTTTTTGAGGCTAAATCTATAATTTTTAACTTTCTTCAACACCTTTGGCATTTTTTATTTTTGAAAAAAGGCGAAATGAAGTTTGGCTTTTTTGCCGATTAGATTTTTTATGCCGATTTGGCAGATTTAAAGTTGATTTTGTTAGATTTCTAGATACTGGAAAGATTCTAGACACTGTTTATGGACACAAAATGATAAAGTTTTATTGGAAACTGCACGAGAATCCATAATTTTTTGTTTTGTTGTTTCGTGCATTTTAGGTTTACAGTTTCAGGTTACTCTTTAGCAAGACCAAAAGTTTCAAGAAGTATATTAATAGAGTGACTTGTGAGCTTTATTCTTTTCATGTATAAAATATATATAATATTGCCTTTTAAAAGCGCGTTTGGGTGTTTCAAAGGTGTCGTTGTGTATTTATCTTGTATTTGGATTTTTTGTTGCTATTTGGCTCTTCTCATGGGTTGATCTGTCGTGTTTTTGCTTATGACTACCTGGCAACCTGTTTTTTTGGATTTTTGTCTCTACGTGTAGGCTACCTAGTGGCGTAGCCAGCCCACAAATTTGGGGAGGGCAAATAAATCTTTTGACTTTAAACGATCAACAGTATTTTCAAGCAGATAAATTAGATCTGCTGGCGATTTTTTATTATTAGCCGACGTTTCGCCCACCTATTCAAGTGGACTTCCTAAGGGCAATGTTTTTTAACCACGTATAACATGCAACTTACTAATAACAAGAAACAATGAGCAGGATGACGTACAAAGACAAAAAACGCAAAACTGACCATCACGTTATAGGAATGGCAACAGTATTTTGTTTTCAGCATAGCATCTCGAAACACAAATTGACAAGATACGCTACAAATTTAGGAGAAATGGTCCCCTTGGCCCCTCTTCCTACGCCTATGCTCGTAGCCATGCATTTTTTCGGGGAGGAGAGTTGTGCTTGTTCTCGAAACAACTAGGCCTACTATTTTTTCGACTTTCAACTTATTTTCTATGGTCAACTGGCGTTGATAATTAAATCAATAGCATTTTGTTTCAAATAGTTTGTGATTGATACTTTGCCACTGATTGGTGGGTACTTTTGCAAACAAGTTTCGCCATTTTGTGTAGACAACCACGATGTGTAATAAAAATCGGAAAATTTTCCGAAAAATAAACAAATTTTCAAGTCCGAACACCATGAATTTTTATTCCATGCACATCTGCAATTTTCGAACGCAATATGGCATGGGTCTAGTACAGACTGCCAACAAACGTTACTCGCAGCATTTCGTTTTTTTTTCGTGTATTTTTTGTGTCACTTTTATGCCTGCCCCACGCATTTTTTCGGTGCGGACCTGTGTTTGTTTTGCTGATAATAAAATTTTTTCGACAATCAGCAAGTAACTTTTTAAAAGTTAGATAGGTTTGAAAATAATTTCTGAATCGGTGCGAAGACCGCTTCTGCTCCGGAAACGTCCTGGTAAGCAGGCCCGTAACCAGGGGGGCTTCGCCCCCCCCTACAAATTTTTTCGCCCTTCCTGAAAATATGTGTTGGACATCCTTTGAAACTACTGGACATGTTCAAAAAAAATTCGGGCCCCTCTCAGAAAACTCTTCGCCTCTCCTGGTTTCCCAAGCTGGTTGCGGGCCTGCTAGTAAGCTTGGGTATGGTGAGAATGCGATTGGTCAAAATGTTTATGCGTATTAACCGTGTTTATTAAAAACGTTACCTGTACCGTTGGGTTTTTACCGCTATACTGTCAATACACAACAGGATGAAGTTGTTCCTGAGCCTCCCCTAAAAATCCTGGGTCCGCCTATGAGATCTATCCACTAACTCGAGAGAATGGGAAATGTATCAGCAACTGTCTCACATTACAGCATCGTTAGCAACAGAGCGAAGATTCCTTTACCACCACGCCACATCGTAATAAAGTGATCATACAAAAACTAGTAAAATACCAAACGTCAAATCTTGCTTTAAATTTAGTGAAAAAAAACGGTTGTTAGCCTCAAGATAAGTATTTCGAAAAAATACTTGAAATCTTGGTCAAAACAAGATTAGGCTACATGCTTTAGTGCGCTGTTAAGTATCCCATCCGACTTTTTAGCCGTTTATTTCAGAACCTGGTGTTACAATGTCTTCATTTTTCTCCCACTGCCGGATTCGTATTTGATGGTAATGGTAATGGTTTATTGTTTCATATGACTCAGCCAATAAGCAGAAGCACCATAAAAGCCATCGCATGCAGTAAACCAACCATTAGCGAACATTAGAGCGAATGAGAATACAATGGCACAATAGCTGATCAGTGTAAACAAAGAGGGGCGCTGTGTCACATAGGATTGGCGAAAGACCGTGGCGGTCATCTGGTCAACCAACCCCGCTTATCACTTTTTGTCAAGTGATTGAGAAACAACAGTTGCAGATCAAATAGGCATAATGAAAAGAAAACAGAAAACGAATGAACGCAGAACATGGTGAAGAAAATGTACAGGTGAAAGCGCATGCCT